>Ga0181469_100099_pt2 | contig 13828 bp, 9 predicted proteins | sample InSIn2SAF170_2_FD_119081 | JGI IMG/M metagenome (GOLD analysis project Ga0181469, IMG submission 119081) | Clean room microbial communities from NASA Spacecraft Assembly Facility at Jet Propulsion Laboratory, Pasadena, California, USA -... ... | reverse complement strand
CTCGGAATCCACTACCGCAACCACAGAATTCTAGCCTTATCCTTCTGGATCAAGCTACTATTCATCATCGTCGAAATCATCTTTGCCGTCATTTTCGTCTCATGCGATTTCACCACCTACCCCAACGTAGCCGCCATATTCGAATGGATCGTCGCCTTCACCTTCACGTTCTACGTCCTCAGCTTCATCATCGACCTACTCCCTTCGGTCCGAACACGCCATCACATCCCACAAGGCCAGCAAAACCTTATGCTCGCCGAACAGGGCAACGTCAATAACAACGGCGCTGCCTTTGGTGGTGCATCTCGCTTCTCCCAACAGAGCACCAGAAACGGCAGTTTCGAGCAGAACCTGACAAACGACTCTGCCGGCCCGAACAGAGATGTCTCTAAGACAACTACGGACGGAAGACACAACAACAAGAAGACGAGGCGTTTCTTCTAAAAGAATTGTCAAATTTGCATATAGCGAAAACTTTCGGATTACGATTTAATGAATGGTTTCAACATGTATGTTGGCATCGTCGGCGTTCAGAATAATTATGTGTATCAAAAAACAGGGGACAAAGGCGATAACAGGCACCGGTAATAATTGTGGTAGAATATTCACTATGAGCTTTCTCGTCTATCGAGCGATAATAGATATGTGACAGCCACCTACAAGATTGGTTTGTTTAGAACTCACAATACATTAATTGAATTATATGTTCGAATTGCGTTCATTAACTTTGCAATCAATTGTAACGACTGTTTTCTACGGGTGGCATGTAAGTGCATATGTACATAAGAATTTCCCGTGGTCAGGATACTTGAGATTGCAATGTCTTGCGGGGGTAGTTGGTGAGAATACTATCCTGTACATGAACCACGAAGCCACGGAGTGAACGATGAAGTTATGACGGCTTGTGTAGATATATACGATTATAGTGTCTAATTTCACTGCATGGATGTTAATACTGAGATGTCGCGAGAACCTCATACGTGCTTTTTGCTGTAACCCATCAGCTTTCCAACGTCCGTCTTCGACTTAGATCGCTTGACCAACATCAACCCTTTCTCCGTGAACCACCACTGCTCCCAGGCCTAGCATTCACCCCCGAACTCACCCCAATCGGCACCCCAGCCTTCCTCAAATTCTCCTCCGTCGCTAATCCCTGCGCCCCATCCTGTCTCACACCCTTCACCGCCCCTCTCCCCTTCGCCTCCGCTCCATGCCCCGCCGTCGTCGGACTATTCCAATAATACACCATCTGCGCCGCAAGCACAGCATTAAGAATAAACCCCGCCACAAACCCACCAAGGATAAGCTTATCATCCACCTCCTGCAACGTGGTAAAGATCCGACTCAGACTACCGAGGAGGTAATTGAACACCGCGAAGGCGCTAAGTTGTCCCGTCCCACCTTGCTGGTACACGGTCAGGATCTGCGGGAGTTTACTCGCGACGCCGAGAACACCCGCGCCCGCTTGCAACTGCGTCATCTGCGCGTCTGAAATCAGACCCGATGTATCGATGAGCAGGGCGTACGCGGCGCTCGCAATGCCGATTAAGAACGCGATTGCCATGGGCGACTGCTTCGAGTACACCAGTATCAGCGCTGCGATGGCGACATCCTGGATTATTATGAAGACTGTTTCGCCGTAGGTGCTGAAGGGAAAACCGTTGCGCACGTTGTAGCCTAGGGTTATGAGGAAGGATGTTGTTTCGAGGCCGTAGCTGAGGAAGGAGAGGCCTTCGGCGGATTGGGATCGGATCAGTTTGATGAGTTGCGGGACTTTGACGATGGATGCGGCGGTGATGATTGCGACGCCGAGGGCTTTGGAGATTGCGAGGGAGAGACAGTGCGGTTGGGTGAGGATGTCGAGGTCGTGCAGGAGGGCGGAGTGGCAGACATCACCTAACAGTGAGACTGCTAGATCATTTACCGGCTGCGGGAGATTGTGTGCAATTGGGGTGAGCAGTGGCTTGAGAGGGTCAATGACACTGTGTTGGAGGATGTCCATGTTTAATGCGGTTGGACTGTCGTGGTGGGTGCGCCCGTGTGCCTCTTGCTTTAAGAACGTGTTTGTGTTGATAAGGGGCTGTAGGAACTCGGGGTCGCAGACTCGGTGCAAGTTATCTTTGCGAGGGGAAACGCAGAGATGCAAGGTGTCGTCAACTTTGCAACTAGGGTCAAATCACGTGATATATCTGTCTTTATCAAATACAGGTAGAAAAATGTCTGCTATTGGGATGTGGACGAAAATTAGTTACTATGTACAGTTCACCAAACCCCAGCTTGACAGGCGTTGTTGATCGGTTCCTTCGCTATTGGGTATCTGCATTAGTATTACCTCTTCTCAACTAACAAGAAATGCATAGCTGCATATGCAATGATGATAAATGACGCTCCAAAAACTGCCAAACCAATTGTGTCTTTCCAGAAGGCAAGATTGTCGAAACCAAAAGCGCTGAGGACGCTGGCACCAGGTAAACGTATATCAAGTCCATACCGATCGTCTAGAAGACGCAAGTTGGAGACTTCGTTGACGAGAAGGGCTTCGTATCCATAATGGAAAATGGATAGCTGTACTAGAATTAGCATCTCTAACGCAAGAACATGTTGGGAGAGTCTTACCATTTGTAACCATCTTGTTGACTTATTCGTCGGAACGTCTTTGTTCAAATTGAGCAGTAAGCCAGCGAAGAGAAGTGAGAACAGCATCACTAGACTGCCGACCAAGTTTGCCATAGCACCATCTCTGAACACAATGCCGATGGTAAGAGAAACGGCGGCAGCAGCAAGGTTGAAGAGCACAATAATAAGTATGAATTTGAAGAATATGGCCCAACTGGTCTGAAGCCCAGTCATGGGATATATGATCATACCCATAATGATTGGTGGGATAAGTCGTAATGGTACGATGTCGAAAAGGACTTTGGAAGCGAAGTAAGTGATTGGGTTGTAGTATCCATTGGCACGCTCCCGGATAAAGATCATTCTCTCGGTGTTGAACGTGGTCAAGCTAGTCAACGCGCTGAAGCCGAAAAGTGCAAGCAGGAAGAAGAACAAACCCAAGCGATTCTGAAAACCACCAATGTCAAGTGTAAGGCCATAGAAGAGCCAACCAGAGAATACAGCAAGCAAGATCGCCACGGCATAATGGGTGAGCATCAGTATCGGATTCCGGTACAAATTGCGCCACGTTCGAATCGATAGGATGATAAACTGTCGGGGTAGGCTGGCACGTCGGAAGCTTTTAACAGAACCGGTGACAGCTTCGACATTACCATCTTCGACGGTGTGTCCATTCGCTGAGGAAGCACTGTGAATGGACGCTCTAATTTCGTCATGAATGCTGCTTGCGACATCTGATCCTTTGAAGCTTGAGACAAGTATGTCAAGATCAGTGTTTGCATCTACTGGTATGTTGTCAGGATCTTCCGATATTTGTGGTGGAACACGACCACTCGTCCGACCGAGGCGGAGCCAGCTATGCAGACTTGATTTCCTCTGCAGGTCTGGCCCTTCATCGTCGGTCTGTGGTGTAGGGGGAGTATCGTTGCCCGTCCGTCTTCTCGTGAAAAGTTGGCGATCTTGCTTCTGTTTCAGAGATATTCTGCGTTTCCCTGCAGGTCTCGAAGATGGCATGTCGACATTTTCAATACTAGGAGCGCTTATTACTGATTTGATTGATTTGACTGCTCTAGTACTTGAATCTTCGTTGACCTGAGACTCTTGATCGTCAATACTCGGAACATCATCAAGTCCTGGCGATTTAGGCATGCTCGCGTGCATAGTCAGGTCCACCAAGTAATCAGCAATGTTGAAGCCAGGAGGACAATGATAACCGATCTGCTCGAAGTATGGTTGACAGCTTGAAAAGGGTCCCGAATATACCGTTTTGCCCTTCGCTAGCAGGATGAGTTGATCAAAAAGTGCAACGATATTGGATCGTGGTTGGTGGATTGTGAAAATGATGGTCCGGTTGTAAGTCTTTGCTAGTGTTACCAAGCATTCGACTACATTGAAGGCATTGAAGGCATCGAGGCCACTAGTAGGTTCGTCAAGGAAGAGGATGCTTGGGCTCGTGACAAGTTCGCAAGCAATGCCGACTCGTCTTTTCTCGCCGCCAGAGATGCCTCTGCCTTGGCCCTCCTCAGAACCGATCATTTGGTCCTTGATGTGATTAATGCCCAGCTGTTGTATGACTTCCATGACTCGCCTTTCTTTGAGGGATCGGCCCATATCTGCCGGTAAACGAAGTAAAGCGCTAGTCATGATGGTCTCCTGGACTGTCAATGTAGGCAGGAGAGTGTCTTCCTGGTCTACATATCCGATGACGTTCCTGTACTCATGGTCCAAGATTTTCTCGCCGTTGACATACATATTACCCGTCGTCACACCACGCTTGTTCTTTCGTGCTAGGATGTCAAGGAAGGTAGATTTACCAGCACCAGATGCACCCATGACTGCCGTGATCTGGCCTGGAGAGGCGATACCAGATACGCCCGATAATATCTCTTTGCCCTTGAGATTGTAGTTTACGTTCTCAAATTGCAAAGCCATTGGCTTATGGTCGGTCATGAGTCTGATCGCATCGTCGTCATTCTGGGCGCCAAGTCGAATGGCACCCCATCTCCTATGCGCCGCTCGGACAGACAGATACCAAGAGACGAGGACGACACCAAGTACAAAGAGTGCTACTCCAGCAATGACGGCTGCAATTAGCGGAGTATTGATCTCTTGAATAGGTTTGCTCCAACCAGGCACATCAGTGTAATATAGACACTCTCCAGAGATGCAGTCCAGTCGGATGAACTGATCACCAAATATTTGAGAGATGAGATCGTTCATGGCTGGTTCTTCGAACCTGCCACCATCAGCATAACCACCACCCTCAGTTCTTTTGTTCACGAGAGTTGCAGGTCCCTTAATGGATTCGACTAGAAAATCGCCAATATCGACTGACCCAGCTTCACCGCACAGGAAAGTATCTTGTATACACTTGCATTTGATGTGATCGCATGTGTACGTTGTCTGATTTCGAGTATTCGTATCTTGAGCAGAGGAGGTACAGGTGTCCAGGGCGCAATAGAAAGATTCTTTCTGATCAACCCAGAATTGAAAATTGCATGTCGCGTCCTCGGCGTTGCAGGAAAACGTGACTTGTGGTATACGTCCGTCGAGCTGGTCAAGGATCGGCTTATTCGTAACATCGCACATCTGGTAGTTTTCATACACGACTCGTCCTTGGTCATAACAGACGCCACCCTCACCCGCAGGCATCAAAGCATTACATGCTTGGTTCGAGGTACAGACATTGCAGTTGACACCAGTCCAACCTTCCTTGCATTCACAAGTACCTTGATCTTCTGGTCTTGGTGACCTGTTCTTGCCATCCGCCAGTGAACCACAGAGCGGCGCTGCACAGTCTTCGGCACCAAAGCCTGGAGGACAGCTACATTTCCCATTTGCCGAGCTGCAGTCCGCGAACTGCTTGCATTCGAATTCGGCCAAGTGGCAATCGAAGCATCGTGGGCAAGGTGGACAGCCGTCGGGTCGGTCGCCAGTAATGTCGTAGAAGGGTGTTTGTAGGTAGACGGAGCTTGTATCATTGCTGTATGCGGCGATCATCCATGGTGCTGTGAGGAGGCTCAATGAACCAAGCACAAATGAAGTGTATCGCATGTTAGGTCAGACCGAAGAGGAATCGAGTTGCCTGCTCACACGAGCTATGTATTGATGCTGATAAGCCTGGAAACCTTCGTCATGCAGGACCACAAGCTCAGAGTAACTGATGGTGTTGATGAACGAAACAGCCAGTAAATGCAGTCGTGGCTGTGGATTGAGAGATGCCTGTGTAGCAGAACAAACACATGTCCAATGTTCAAGTCGTGATGCGCAGACTGTACCTTTGAGGTGATGCAACCACAGTCGAAGTGAGTGGGGCTCGTCGCCACGAGGCCCCAAAACGCGCCGCGCTTCTAGGCTGCCCTGCAGTGCGTCTCTAGCGGCACAGTACCCGCCAATAGTGTTGGACCTTCTTTACGATGCTGGTATTCAAAGTTGTGCATCACTAATAGCAGTATCTTCTGTACTTGGATATTTGCCTACGAAAACAATCAGATACTCCAAAAACACTCCCCTCAAAGTGCCTACCGAGCAGCTACTGCTTACAACGACACAAGCCATTTCCTTTACCTGAAAATAATCGTTTTTCGTTTAGTTGCATGAGTGTTGCGGAATACGATCAACCATACGAGGGTGCCCTCTTTGCTCAACTGCCCGCACGATTCAGGGTTCCCCACCAAACACCCCATCGTCCAGAACTTTCTATAATACTTGCGTTTGACCGACCGAAGTCCATGCACAACATGGAGAACGTACAGCTCACGGAGGTACGCCCTATGGCAAAAATGATCGTGCGACTTAAGTCGCAAGAATCACGCTCCCTTGAAACGTCTACCTTAGTACATAGCAACCATGGTTAAGATCGAACCCTTTGCTGTCGAGCAAGTAAGTATCAAACATGTGCTTCGCGCGATAGTCCTGACAGAGACTAGTGGATGGATGAATACGAAACCACAGCCAAATACAACATCGCCGAAACATGCGCCGCAAGCATATCAATCGACGACCTTCTTGAGCTCTCCGAAAACAAACAGCAAAGCCAAGAGGCACTCGCCTTCACCAGCCGCAAGCTGACATACGGCTCGATACGCGGCTCTGAGGATCTTCGAAAGAACCTAGTGTCTCTGTATTCCGCACGGGCAGCTGGCCTCACACAGAATGGAGTCCTCATTACCAACGGCGCCATAGCCGCCAACTTCCTCGTTCTCTACAGCCTAGTTGGCCCCGGTGACCACGTAGTCTGCCAATACCCTACCTACGAACAGCTCTACCAGATCCCCGCCTCTCTAGGCGCAGAAGTCACGCTATGGAAAATGGATCCCGCACAAAAATGGAAGCTCGACATCGAACAGCTGAAGAGCTCGACCAAAGAGAACACAAAGCTGATCATCCTCAATAACCCTAACAACCCAACCGGCCAAATTCTCTCCAAATCCCTCCTCGAAGAGATCATAGAATTCGCTGAAGAGAAAAACATAACAATCCTCTGCGACGAAGTCTACCGGCCCCTCTTCCACTCCATCACCCCTTCAGACGACGACTTCCCACCCAGCGCCATAAACCTCGGCTACAAAAACGTCATCGTCACCGGCTCATTCAGCAAAGCATACTCACTAGCAGGCATCCGCGTCGGCTGGATCGCCAGCAAAAACCAGTCCCTCATCGAGCAAATCGCCGAAACAAGGCATTACACCACCATCTCCGTCTCCCAGCTCGACCAAGCCGTCGCCGCAGAAGTTGTCTCGGACCGCTGCGTCCACGCCCTGCTAGGCCGAAATATCCAGCTCGCGCAGAAAAACCTGCAAATGCTGTCCAACTTCATCGACGAGCACAATTGGGCATGTAATTGGGTCAAGCCGGTTGCAGGCACAACTTGCATGGTCAAATTCCATAAGATGGGCAAGCCAGTTGACGATGTCGCGTTTTGCAAGACATTGCAGGAGAAGACAGGCGTTATGTTCGTGCCTGGGAGTAAGTGCTTTGGTGGCGGCACGGATTTCAAGGGGCATGTTAGGATTGGTTTTGTGCAGGAAGAGGATGTTTTGAAGGCGGCTCTTGATAAGCTGAGGACGTTTATGGAGGATGACTATGCTGATTTGCCGATTGCAGCGAAATAGATCGTCGTTGAATGCACCGTCGTTCATTAAGGTTCTATACGAACAATAGAGTGGTAGACAAGCAATAAAAAGATAGATGAAGAAAGGATGTTCTTTGCAGGATCAACTACGTGAAGCATCGCTCCTCAATATGCTCCAATACCTGTCCTTCAATGCCCATCCAAGTTGCTCGTTGACAAGCGTGACATACCCAATCAGAAGTGTGCTGTACTATCGTGTCTTAACCTCCATATTTGCTTCACCTACACGAGCGTCGTGAGCACATTGTAAGAAAACACGACATAACTATCATAGAGGTATTCATTCATTCATTCAATCATAAAATTCGTGCCTAGTAAATACATGTATGTAGAATTCGTAGTGCTACAAGCAGAGCAGTTCGTGGTCCGATAAAACCACTATTATCCCAACTTCCTGTCTCATCAGAGAACGTGAATAGTTCATTTGTTCTTCCTGTCCGCCCAACCATTCATAGTCCTCCTGACACCAAGCGTCTTCTTGACCACAGCGCCATTAACGCCAGTGGCACTCAGCGGTGCCGGTCTGTTTAGTGTATTGAGCATCCCAGATTTGTAAGAGGAGAAGCTGGATGTGGATCTGTTTTGTTGGAATGTTGACATTGTGGTGTTGTACTTCGGGATTTGTACTGCGGATTCTGGTGCGGAGTCAGGTATGTCGGATACTGTTGCAATGGGTTCTTCGGCAGACGTCTCCTTTGTCGGTGAGCTAGAGAAGCAGGTGTAGGACCGTTTACTATTGGAGATGTTTTGCTCAAGCGCAGGACGGGTTCTCTTCATATTTGTAGCTGGGCTGCGTACAGTGCTTGCGCCAGGTCGGTGGGCTGAGAGCTCAGCAGGAATACTGGGCTGTGGCTTCGCTATCGTGGTCGTAGTGCGGTGGAAGCTTCCCGAAGAGGCAGGAGATGGGATGTTCTCTTTTCCACTTTGCTGCTTGGCTGTGCTTTTGCTGAGAAATGCTGCTATATTGCTCTGGCCTGTTGAAGCTGATTTGACAAGCTTAGGGATTTTTTGGCTTTGCGCAGACTCTGCCGGCTGTGGTGTAGTGTTCATATGATGACCGGCTGTGGTGAAGCCGGTGCTCGTGAATGCACTGTTGTTGGCCGATTGCTGGAAAGTAGTGTTGTTCTTCATAGCGTCACTTAGAGACTGTCCGTGTTGTAGCATGGAGAATGGATAATCCATAACTGTGTTGAACGATGGTGATCGACGGCTGCCGTCCAGCGGCCATACGTCGTCGTATTGGCTTTCATTATCTTGGAGCGACGTTACACCTGTCGCTAAAGCCTCTTGCGGAGGGTTTGGTCGGCCGAGGATTGTTACGATATCTTCGACCACTGCATCGTTGAATGCCGGTCCAGCTTCCTGCATCCGGTGATCAATACCGGTAGACAGAAACTGGGAAAGGATCGACTCGCTCTCGCTCCGAGACTGCATGACAGGGAACGTCATGTACAAGAGTGCTTTGGCTCGAGTCATTGCAACGTAGAGCAATCGTCGCTCTTCGTTGGTGTCTTCAGCCCTTGAGTGAGGTATCGAGCCTTCATAAACAGCAGGCACAAAGACCACAGGCCATTCAAGGCCTTTGGCTGAGTGGATTGTGGAGATTGTAATCCTTGCTTGGGCTTCTCCTTCCTCTTCTGATTCCACCTCAGTTGACAAGGCTACATTAGCCAAAAATCTTGAGAGCACTTCTGCAGAATCTTCTGTTTTCGCTTGCTTAACACCGTCAATCTCAGGTAGCTGATCTTCGGCAGTCAGCGACTCCAAGGTCACATCTCTTGCCTGCAATGACAACTCTTTCACGTTCTCCCATCGTTCTTCCCAATCCTCTTGGTACTGCTTCTTGAGATATTCGAGAAAGCGAAGCTCTTTCGTGACCAGTTCGATCAGCTGCCCCGGTGCCTGTGCGGGATCAAACGTCTTGAGCTTGGCCTGACCTCTTTTGATTAGAGTCACTAATTCTTTCAGACCTTGCTCAGCAGGCTTGCTTAGCTTCTTCTCGAGAGAAGCTTCACCCCGGGCAGCTTGCTGCACGACATTCCAAAGTGACACTTTTGCTGCTTCAGCTGCACGAGTCAATTCAGCCACGGTTGTGTCGCCAACTTTCCGCGTAGGTGTGTTAATCACAGACAGCAACGCAGAATTATTGTCAGGATGGTTGATGGTTCGTAGATAATCGAGAATCAGCCGTACTTCGACGCGATCAAAGAAACGCCGGCCTCCTACCATCTTATATGGTATGCCTGCATTGGCCAAGGCCTTTTCGATAAGAAGTGAAAGGAAAGCTGACCGCAGCAAGATGGCAATATCTGAATGATTGATGCATCCGCCAGTCAGTTTTGTCATCCTTTTGATCTCACTGACAATCCAGGCGGCTTCCTCGTGTGGATTGTACAGTCTTCGAAGTACAGGCAGTGTGCCATAGCAATGTGTTGATTTCAGTCTCTTGTTGGGTCTCTCATCGTCCTGTTCGATGACATCCTGCGCTAAATGAAGCACAGCAGAGGATGATCTATAGTTCTCCTCAAGATTAATCACTACCGTTCCTGGGTAGTAGTCTTGCATACGCTTCAGATTCTCAATCTCAGCGGACCTAAAACCGTAAATACTTTGGTCAGGATCCCCAACGATGGTGATTCTACTCTTTGCTGAGGCAAGCAACTTCATTAACTCAAACTGTACATTATTCGTATCCTGAAACTCATCTATCAAGAGAGCCTCGATATTCGAGACGCAAGCTGGATATTGTTGTAAGAGTTCCACGCAGCGAAGCAAGAGATCATCGTAGTCAAGCAGATTTGATGTCGCCAACGCTTCCTCGTATTGTTGGAAGATGGTAGCAAACTCTTGAGCCTCCGCACCTTTGGGTTTAATCTTTGCTACACTCTCTATTGTTTGACCTCTTGCCTTCCGATGTGAAATCTTGTTCCGTGCTGCTCGGGGATCCATGCCAAACTTCATCTGCTTCTGCAATCTTTTGATAATGCCCAAGCTATCGTCCGAATCAGCAATGCCGAAGTTGTTCGGGATTCCGATCAGATGGCCGTAGGTAACGAGATATCTTCGACATATCGAATGGAACGTGCCGAGGATCAATTTGGACTCCAGGTCACCGCCGACAAGGCCACGCAGACGTTCCCGCATCTCACGCGCCGCCTTAATGGTGAAGGTGCAGCAGATGACATTTTGCGGCCGGAAGCCTTGGTGCGCAAGCAGATACGCGACTCGTGAGGTCAATGTCTTAGTCTTACCAGAACCGGGAGGCGCAAGCACTTGGAGGATTGAAGCTTTTGAGGTGACCGCCGCCCTCTGCACACCATTTAAGCCCTTCAAGAACGGTTCCATAAAATGCTTGTTGGAAACTGCTCAGATCAAGTTAGAAGTGTCGTTGCGCAGTCGGAACGTGTATCGGAGACTACATGAGGCCCGTCATTTGTCTCCACCAGCGAGATATCGCTGAAAGTTCGTGTTTCGGAAATCGCGAGCTCACGTGAGGCCTGCACTCCTCCTCCCATCCCCCTCCCTTTTCACATTTCAACCCTCCACATACATTGCCATGCTGAAGAAGCCATGACTCATGAGGTCACGAAAAGCGAAGCCGAACTCATCAACAGCCCTAACAGGTCCAAGATTATCCGAACTATGACAACTACTAAACCATTATGTATAGGTTAGTTCCTCGCTTCCACTATAGCTGCTCTCAATACACTATTCAAGAAACGTATCGATTTAATGTACCGGCACTTCAAGTGCTCTCTACCTGTCACTGGAACATCTAGGAAAGCCTGCTATTGTTTGATCATGCCCTAGGTCAGAGAGACACTGTCTTACCATGCTTCACTGCTGCTGGGCTACAGTGCAACGCTGGATTGATCTTCCTGCACGATCACTCTTACCAACGCATTCAATACGAACATGCAGTGTATTGCAAACACGATGGCGAGCGACCGTGTATGTGAGTTATTTCGCTCAACCGCTATCGTCATACTTTTTGTGCAGGTCCTCACGCATGTCCTCACGAATCTACTCAGTGGTATGTATATAACACTTGGTCGACTTACCTCAACCCAGTCTGTTTTCAACGTTTACAAAGTCATCAACTTGCGTGAAGTGGGTCTGTCTATACATATACTTTCCATAACTATAACAGTGACAAACTGTGAAGCCAATCGTGATATAACAGATTCTTTCAACACCTTGTCAATACAATCACTTCTTCGTCAGACACTTCGCACCCTCTCGTCAGATAATTCTCAAGGCTATCTTTGGTCACTCACCGCACACTAACAATCGTGTTACTCAATCACTTCTAATAACTATTCCCTAACAATGTCTTCAACAATCATCGTGTCCTATGTTGCTCGCCCTTCACACGCTGGTCACGAAGCCAAACGACCGGCTTCCCCAGACCAGACGGTGACAGGCAAGGCTGAAAAGCCTACCAAAACACCTGTACCCGAGCCTCTCACTTCAGACTCTAAGGATGAAGCCAAAATGCACGACGAGCAGCTCAGGAGAGGTGGCTTCGTCAAGACGCCAGAGGAACGGGAGCAGAGGTGGAAGGAGAACAGGCGAGCTGAAAGACAAGCTAGGCGTCAGAGGGACAAGGAAGCTGTAGAGGGGCTACTCGACGATGCTACTATTGACAAAGTCGAAAAACTCGATAGACCACGTGCCGCACACAAGCGGCATAGTGGTGACCAAGGTTTCAAACGACCTCACGTCGTTGAGCGGCCTCTCAAGAAAAGGAGGTTGTCACCTGACGTGCGAGAGGCTTGTCGGTCTGCCATAAGGCCCCAACAACCAGCCCCTCGACCTGTGCGACCACCTCTTCCGCCGATGAGGACCAAGGAGGAAGCCTTGGCCGAGATTAAAGCTCGTCAAGCCCAAAAGGAGCTTGAGACTGCTATGGGCCAGTCACCGCTCATGGCTAGTGCGTTGAAGAGAAAGAGGGTCGAATCAGGATCAGGTGACGAGGAACTACCGCGGAAATACCTCAAATCAGAGGCCAAAACGATCGAGAGGCACACTTACAAAAAGGTAATTGTGGATGGTGACCGAAAGCGAGTTGTTGAGACGACGACGATCAAGAAGCATACGAGATACAGCTACGAAGAGCTCATGGAGCTGAGACTACGAAGAGCTCATGGAGCTGAGACGAGTAGCCTGATGGTGACAATGCTATGGTCTTCTATAACTCCAGTCTTATACTGTAATATAGATCGTCGGAATTGATTTCATGAATTCTATACACCCTTCGTTCATCCTTTACATGCGCGTAGTGTAGTCCTTGCAATGAAATACAGTATTCCAACGATTACCATTTCTGTCCTAGCATCACTTACAATCAGATGCACTGGCAATAGATCTATGGAATCCCCTGACTCATTGTCTTTGTTCGAATTGAATCCACTGAACCATCTGGCATGACAAGGACCTCGTTCTGTTTCAGACAGGAGCAACCCGAAATCAACAGCCACATGTTCACCACCTCTGTTACAATTCATATAATTCTAGACACGGTTCACTCCTGACATCTATGTATCACGCAGTGTGATATCTTCGCTGTGAACACCATCTACTAGTCACCGCCACTGTCTTATCGTATAGGAAGACATCCCACACAGCTTCGATCCACACCTCATGCCATTCCAGCACCACAATCTTCCGTAAAATGTTTCTCCACCCCCCTACGGCGCAAATTCACGTGTTCCTCCGCTCCGTCCCGTAAATACCGTCCCCGCGCCTACCCCCCGGGTCCGAAACGGCACATGTACCATGGGTATATACTCACAACCCAATATTTTAATCTAAAAGGAGCCACACGCAGAGCTTGCTACCCCGTGCGTAGGGCGATCTGGTGCAACGGTTGGGCGATGAGTTATCCGCTAAATGTAAGATAACGATTAAACAAACAAGTTAATTCAAGTCCATAAAAGACTCTCCGCAGCCGAAGCTGTAGCGCATTGCTCGAAGAAGGCATGTTTCTCAAGAGGACGAATCGTCCGATTGAGTTTTTGTTCTTTGGTTCGAATCTGGCTAGATGGGGGATGTCTTTTGGTTTTTTTGGTTGTTTGT
>Ga0181469_100475_pt2 | contig 13851 bp, 8 predicted proteins | sample InSIn2SAF170_2_FD_119081 | JGI IMG/M metagenome (GOLD analysis project Ga0181469, IMG submission 119081) | Clean room microbial communities from NASA Spacecraft Assembly Facility at Jet Propulsion Laboratory, Pasadena, California, USA -... ... | reverse complement strand
CTCGCCCTCCGCAACAGCTTGGTACTTTCCGGCGGCATGAGACGTTCTCCCGAAGTAGCTATGGCCTCTTCATTCTACAACGACCTCATTCTTGCGCAACCGTCAAGACGGGGCGCTTAACCTCAGTAAAGTTCTGGACAGCCCGCATAACATGGCAAAGAGCTGCCATCAATACCTTGCGCTGTCTCATCGGTTGGACTCTCGGCGATTTCACAACAATGTGGTTCCTTCAGTCAAGCTATCCGCAGTTAGGAATGGGACTGATCATGCTCCTTTCAAGTAAGCTTTCCTATTGCCGAATTACCACCTTGTCCTTGCCTGACTGGATTGAGATCATGCTGACTAGTCTTTTGTTCTGGAAGTGTTGGCAGGAATCAGTTCGTCTATGGCTCTGGAAACGATCCTTCTTCATCGAGGCCGAGATCAACTGCCGTGGAGAGTCGCAGTAAAGACGGCTACTAGCATGAGCCTGATCTCGATGTTAGCTATGGAGGTCGCCGAAAATGTGGTTGATTACCTGTTGACAGGTGGTAATGTGGAGCTTGGAAGTGTACAATTCTGGCTTGCCGCTGGTGCTTCCACTATCGCAGGCTTCCTGACACCGCTTCCGTACAATTACGTCCGCTTACGCAAATACAAGAAGTCGTGTCACTAACTGGATTGCGGGAACTTTCACCTGCCCTTTCCCTCTCCAAAAACCTGCTGCGGGGAGTAAAAGCTAGGAAAGGTGTTGAATTGATGTACACGGCGCGACTTTGGTTAAGTTCGGATATTGTTAGACTTCCATGATGCCAGTGAGACCATCGACATTTTGATGGGCATCATCAAATCGGCAGGATGTTGAACTACGTCGTGGACGTGATGATGTCCTGGTGTTTGTTCATGTCGGTGTTTGCGTACTTCCTCGCTGGCCAGCATCTGGTTCGTGCTCTGGGCCATGTTCTCGAGCCCCTGCACGTCGCCGGTCGAGCTGGCGCAATAGTAGCAGACAATGAACATGGCATTGCAGTTGTCCACCTCGTCGTACATGGTGAAAAGGCTCATCGTGTACCTGCATTGGATGCACTATACCTGGACGCTGCAGTACGTGTCGACATTTGTGGTCGTCGTTGCGTGTACGTTTTCACTTGTGCGTCTCGTAGTCCTGTGCTCGGTCGTGGGCTCATTGCGCCTGTTCCGGAGCTTGACATCGCGCTTGGGCTTGGGCTTGGGCTATACATATTATATCGGCCATGCGCAGCAAGGAATCTGAACAGTCCTGGCCATGCCGAATTAGCTACGGCTGCCCTAAAGAATTGCGTGATGAAAGACTGTGCTTAAGTGCTCGATTATGTTTAATGAAAATAATACATAGCGCTACAGGGAGCGCACTACGTTCCCTTACGCAATTCACCCGAACAACAAAGATGTTCGTGTCAACAAAAGCTCGACTTCCCCAGATATCCTGCACTTTGCCTATTTTATAATCACGCCCACGAAAATATGAAGATGCTGTATGCAGTAGAGTTGTATTAATTTTGTAGGACTATAGTAAGTATTGGCCGACTCACAGGGTAACGAAAATAGTCGACAGGTGATTGCTGGGAAGAGAAACAACGACGGAAGCGAGCAACTTACTGCACAATCCTTGCACTGGCAGTTTTGGGAGCAAATGCAGGTGCTTGGTCCACTGCAGGTACAATTAGAGCCACAACTGCACGCCATTCTGTTGGGTCGAAAGAACGCTTTCCTCGTACAGTAGTTGTTAGACTTCGTGTTCGGTTGGGAAGCTGATATTTTGAGGGCGGTGCACATATTCACCGAGGGCAGGGAAGAAGAAGAAATATATAGGCAACATTGGCGCTAGTAGTCATTAGATACTGATAACACCAGTCATCACCACTCGTGTATCCCACGACCTATGACAATGTGTGACGCGACGGGTATCACACTCCGTCATCCATACATGCACCGTTGCTGGAGAGTGCGGCTGCGGATGTCTTCAATTGCTTGACGAACTAAGCCCAAGTTCGCGTCATCGCCAGCCCCGAGCATTATCCCTCCAGCAAGTAAACTGAGTCTCTGTCACTATTCGGCATCATCCGACGTTTCTCGTTTTCTAGCAAATAGCCTCTTTCCTTTCATCCACTCCAACTCCGGCAGCTTGAGTGCCAAACTACTCAACACCACACTAACGCTACTCCCAGCCATGGCCGCACTCGCCCAGACTGGACTCAACCTCCATTGGCTGATGGGAAAGAACACTCCCGCTGCAACAGGAATCAAACAAATATTGTAGACCGCTGCCCAAGCGAAATTCAGCTTTACTCGTAGGAACACCCGCTTAGCAAGTTTAACGAGCTCAAGGATCGTCTGCAAGTTGCTGTTGAGGAGAATGAAAGATGCGGTTGTCATCGCGACATCCGACCCGGAAGAAAGTGCGATCGAGACATCCGCGGCGGAAAGGGCGGGTGTGTCGTTTGTGCCGTCACCGACAAAGGCAATGATCCGCCGACGGGACGATCGGTCGAGAGACTGAAGTTCACGGATATAGGATGCTTTGTCTTGAGGCATGACGCCGGCACGGACGTTGGAGGCTGGGATGTCAAGTTGTGATGCTATGGCTCGAGCTGTTGTTTGATTGTCTCCAGTACACATGTGGATGTCGACTCCACTCTCTCGGAGTGCTTGGAGAACTGATTGTGCTTCTTGCCGGATTGGATCCGAGATGCCAAATACGATTGTAGGAACAAATTGAGATATAGTAGCGTAGGACTCATCATTGAGCATGTCTAGAGGTAACTTGCGCCAGGAGAAGATAGCAGTCGAGAATCCAGTCGACTGGAGTCGAGCCAATGTTTGACTCAGGTAAGGGTTGGTTACCGGCTTTTGGCCATGCTCCGTAACGGAAGACGAGAGAGTAGCCAGTAATCGTTCGTTGCCGATGGCAGCTTCGTAAGCTGTGTCCGGAGATAATGAAGGATCCCTCAAAACGAACTTCCCAATCAGCCCTTGTCCAGGTATTTCTTTGATTTCGGCGCTTTTGATCACAACTTTAGGGCGGCCGGCTTCATGTTGAGAGCAGTAATCAGCAATTGCTCTCGCAAGAGGATGCGTGCTGGACTCTTCCATAGCTTTTGTAAGTGCAAGGGAGATGTACTGTTGCAAGGCTGCTTTCTCTTCGTCAAGGAACTGAACTTCAGTAACCATCGTCCGTCCTTCTGTCAGTGTGCCAGTTTTGTCGAATACTATGGCGTCCAACTGAGATGCCTCCTGAAATGCTTCGCCACCGCCTTGAACCAAGATGCCGGAACTTGCAGCTAGCCCACCGCCGACGAAGAGGGCGGTTGGAGCAGCTAGTCCGATGCCGCACGGGCAAGCAACGACAAAGACTGCAATGGCAAACTCCACAGACCAGAAGGCCCACCCTCCTTTGTTAACGTCAAGCCAGTCCGCTGGCAGCCTACCTGATGTTCCCAGAGCAAGCCAGACAATCCATGTCACAATAGCTAGCAGTGTGATAACGGGGACAAAGTAGCCAGTCAGTAGATCGGCTACACGTTCAATGGGTGCTCGCTTGGCTTGACCTTCGCGCACCACAGCGACAATTTGATCCAGCATGGACTTGCCACCAAGCTCGGTAACCGTGATCCTGACAGGGTCCGAAACGTTTACAGAGCCAGTGAAAATGATATCGCCACGAAGCTTTTTAACAGGCTTCGACTCTCCTGTAAGAGAACTTTCATCGAACAAAAACGGTCCATCTTGGTCGAGTATACCATCAGTTGGTGGAGATGCACCGTGAGGGATAATGACGTTATCTCCGACCTCAAGAAGGCCCACTGGAATCTTCCTCGTTACAGGGTTGCCTTCTGGTCCCTTCTCGTCGAAGCTGCCATCGAGTAGCAGCGCCTCGGTTGGACGAAGGCCACTAAGCATAGCGATTGCATCTCCAGTTTTGGCTTTGCTGTAGGCCTCCAGAAAACGGCCTATCAATATGAAGAAGGTCAAGAAGGTGACAGTATCAAAATAAGTCATTGATTTGCGCCTACTATCCATGGCGTGATGGGCATCCATAGGCTGGGAGGCCGTCGCTTCCATGATCAGGACCGCTAGGGATGCGAAATAAGCCACACTCGTTCCTGCGCTAATAAGCAGGTTCATACTGCCAAATCGATAGAGTCTTCGTAGAAGAGGAACCTTACTCTTTGGTCTCCATAAAGACCAGATCTCTTTTAGAGCTCGTGTATGAAAGATGCTGGCACCATAGAACATAGCTGGAGTCGTCATGATAAGAAGTGACCATTCCATTCGCATGGCAGTGCCACTCCAAATTGGTTCTTCGAACCATTGTCTTGTCCCATTTTCCTCAGACACAAGGCTCATGTACACGACACCAATAATAAAACTTGGGATTGCGACAAGAAAGGTCAGGAAAAGGTGGCGAAGGATGCGGTTTCGCTCTTTGCGTTGCAACGTACGCGACCGCTCTTCGAGGCTCGGAGGGTGGTAGGCTGTGGCTGACCATGCAGCATCGACGGCGTTTATCGCGGACAGTATGTGACGTATGGTCAAAGTCGGAGGGCTAGGTCTGTAGACAAGAGCGATTCGAGGTTTTTCAAGGCTTGGATGCTCCGAGATGAGCACGTCGTCACCGAAAGCCTTGTGGATAGCACTTGCAACGTTGGTGGGGCAATTTGGGCAGTACATTCCAGATATTTGGAATTGTACGCTGCGTTCGTGAGACGCGCCCCCTTGTTCTTTGGAGTAGAGCTCGTCAATGTCAATGACAGTGGCACTGTAGCCTAGGTCCTCAATCTTAGTCAGGATAGGATCGATAGTTGAACGATTGTTGAACTTGACGGTAGCACTGTTCCCTACCAAGTCCACGTTGACATCTTGGACATCGGGGAGGTCTTGAAGGCCTTTGGTAATTGTTCCAACACAGGACCCACATGTCATGCCCTCTATGCTGAGAGACGCCTTATAGGAATGGTTCGCGTCATTGACCGAGTCAGTAGTCTGAATATATTCGATGGTAGCCTCGTAGCCCACATCTTCAATGGCTTCGACGACTCTACCTGCATTGGAGCTCGGGCCACTGAATGTAATAGTTGCACTGTTACTGAGAAGATTAACACTGGCATGCTGGACAATGTCCATCTGCTCAAGTTTAGCAGTGATAGTGCCACTGCACGAAGCACATGTCATGCCTCCGATGGAGATGGTCGCTGTGCGAACTCCCGCTTCATCCTTTTCAACTGGCTTTACACCATCTGTTAGAGTGAGTGAAGGGCGGTCGCCGACGGGAGTATGATTTTGGCGTTCTCCACGCTCGAGGACGGAAACGTCCATATGAGCCTGACCACGCCGCCTGGCTCGCATGAGAGCGGACCATGTCCGGTGCTTGATACTGCGTTTTTGTGCTTCGCTCTGGCATGCATTGCAATTCGCAATGTGCTGTTTCTGCGCTCGAGATAAGAAGACGGGCCATAGATGGTATGATGCAGGTTTCGCGCGCTCGTGAGGGACGTCGTATGCGTGTAGTCGGCGCCCTGAGGCGTCATATGTAGAGATATGCTGAACCTCAAACGCTGCTTTCACCAGCTCATCTGTAAGCCGCCTTGAAATATCCCCCTCATATTGTATGCGTATAGCATGGTCAATGATGGATACATCAACTTTTCGAATTTCGGGAAAGGATCGTAAGATGTCCTCGGCATAAGAGACGCAAGATGGACAATGGATATTAGCGACCAGTAAGGTCGAGGTCAGCAGACCACTCGCGGAGGGCAGAGTGGGTGCCATCGCAGCGCTGTCAATTTGCTGCGGTAAGCTATGTGGTATAGATAATGCTGCCTAAGCGATTAGTGCTCAGAGATGGGAGCGGCAAGTACAGGACGTTGCAACTTGACGGACTAGCAGGAGCAACCGGAAGCACAGGAGAGAAGATTGGGATAAGATGCAAATAAGGAGGGTTATTTAATAGACTGGCAAGGAATCAGCAACGGACATAGAAAAATTGGAGAACATGCTGGCGAGTATGAGCCATAACGCTAACTCGCCTGTGTATATTGTGTGTTGAGTACATTGTGCGTAGAGGCACGTACTGAGTTGATTCGTTACCATCAAACAAGATAGGAGGATGACTCTCGAAAACGCACAATTCGCGCAGGTCGCCACCATCTCAAAGCTGGGGAAGGGGCTATTTGCTCGGTTTGCACTGGAGTACGACAAATACTAAGTTCAATTAAGCAATTCGCACCAATGAGCTAACTATAATTGATACGTCCTTTCACGTGATATAAATTACCATATCTTTTCCCAGTCACGCTTTCCACCATTCTGGTCGTCAACGCCAGATAATCAAAGCTGCCAACAGGCTACTTTAAACCAGAGTAGCTCGATAACCAAGCTAATTCCTCTACCGAGCCCCTTCTCAAATCCCTCCGCACCGACAGAGCCGCCAAAAGCGTCCCTAATCAACCCGAGATCAAAGAGTTGCAATTTGTAAATGAGAGCTATAGGGATTAGGTTAATGAGAAGGTAAGGATTGAGGTTATTAGGGAACGTTGGGCAGACGCTTTGTCACGGACGCACCTTCATCCATCCGTAATGCGCACAAATAACGCAGCCACAATCATCCACTGAGTCTGGACCCCGTTACCCAGGTGATCGACATCAGGGTTGAAAGGTGCCAAGGCATGAGAAATGACACCATTACGTTGCGACATTTGTGCGTAAAACTCAAGAAGCAGGTTGGCCTCAGCCTTAGTGTCAAGGACATACCTGCGCACAAATCACTCAAAAGCGACTATGCGGCTGGATTGGGAAGTCATAACGGAATTCTTGTGTCCGATCTTCCCCGCCAATCTTGCTCAACCCTTGTCAGCTCGAGGCTTAAAAGTCGACGTTCATCTCACACAAAAGGCAAGGAGAAAGCGTCGATGCAACAATTATCATTGGGTTAAAACGATCATTTTAGCATATTCTATTCTTGAATGCATTCAATGACAAATGCGCGATTGTAAGAGCTGCTCATCTCCTGCGCCGGAGTCAGATCAGTCCTGGTGGTTTGGCATCGTGGCTGCTTTGCTCCATGGTTCATGCTGTTGGCTGCCTGTAAGTCACTGAACTGGAGTTTGCGCTCGGAGACAAAAGAGAGTACTGATTGACAAGCACATTCGCAGACAATTTTGGACTTTGTTTCGATCGGCTCTGCATCCGCCACGGCACTACACAGATTTCAGCCAGTCTTTCTTGCCATCACCTTCATCGCGCTCGCACATAGCCTCCACCGCGAAGGCCTCAGCCACCGCAACCTGATCCGCTCCGCCCTGTCTTTCGCTCTCTTACTCATTCCTCGCGTTCTGAGGGTGACAACCGGGGGAGAGAGTGAGGCTGCTCACCACGGTGACTGTCATTAAGGCTCTTGCTAGACAACAAGTCAGGTGAACTACCCTGGGTGGAGAGGAAGATGGCCATATCGCTTCAACGCTCGTCACTGAGCAAACGTGCTTGCCTAGGGCCCAGGCAACTGTCCCGAATGGCAGTTACTCTTCAGATCTCTCATTCACCGCTGCTGGGGCGAACCCAAGCGTACGCAACGCCTCTACCACACCGTCGGAGAGTGAGCACTTCAAAGTACAGCCATGTTCAAGCACCAATCACAGCGCCGCCGCTCTTATCGGCAGCCTTTTGGAAATCGAGTGTGACATGGAGAAGAACAGGCGTTAACACCTTTCGCTGCCTCGTGGGATGTACGCTGGGAGATTTCTCCGTGATGTGGTTCTTGCAGTCCAACTTCGCTGGACTAGGGGTGGGTGTGACTATGGGCCTTTCTAGTAAGTTACCATATCACCTGGCTCTCAGCAATGCGAGCCAGAATTGAGCTTACAGTGTCTTCAAAGTGGTGGCAGGAATTACCTCCTCCATAGTTCTCGAGACGATTCTGCTTCACCTAGGTCGAGACCAGTTGACGTGGAACGACGCGGCAGGAACTGCTACCAGGATGAGTCTGATATCAATGTTGTCAATGGAGGCTTCAGAGAACGCTGTCGACTATCTGCTCACCGGAGGTGTCGTCGCCCTTGATAGTACCGAGTTCTGGTTGGCGGCTAGTGCCGCCTTGTGTGCTGGTTTTCTAGTGCCCCTTCCTTACAACTTTGTCCGTCTGCGTAAACATGAATCATGTCACTGATCATGGATAGTGCTGTCCTCTGGGCACGGGATTGACAGTGTCGCTTAGTGTTTGGTGAATTTAGACAGTATAGGAATCCCTAACAGCTCTGTTATTGAGGTCTGGCCATGTTACAGATGTTACGAGACCCAGCCACACTGAGGATACTGGCAGTTACGTGAATATCACTCCTACCGCTCTGGTCATCGTAACTTGCGAAAGCCAGGAGACTCTTTCTACCGCTTAGGGTGCATCCATCCTCTTGATCTCTAGTCTTTCCAAAGCACAGATACTACCACGATAGCATTCACATGTTAGAGGGCGTTAAATCGCGGACTGCTAACCATCATGTATTACCAGCTCATCTAAAGTGCTGGGAGATGCATCCATAGTTATACCTGCCAAGCTCCGGACGACGCCTCAACTGGGCAGGCGGTTAGTGTTGCGAGAACTACAGACTTCAACCATTTTTCATACGCCAAGGCAGACAGATCTGACTAGAAATCCCTAGAATCATGGGCAAGAACGAACAACACACAAAGCTCGAACATCGCATACAATAGCGCAGAGGAAAGAATATGTATAAGAACAATAATGTTATGTCTGAAACACCCAAATTTCACAATTTAGTTTTCAGCCGATTTTGTCTCATTGTTCAGATGGCAATTCCTTCAGCCAAGCAAAATTAACCGACGACTTGGCACAGCTCTCCAACCTTGAATGCTGGACATTAATCTTGGCTTACTTCTGCAGAAATTTAGGTTAGCTCGAGTAAACTAGCAATAAACGAATATGACACTCGAGCTCATAGGATAACAATGGTGAGATTGAATGCCTACCCCACAAGCCTTGCACTGACAGTTTTGAGAGCACGTGCAGCTGCTTGACCCATTGCAGGGGCAGTTAGAACCACAGCTACATGCCATTCTGATTATGGGATGAATTCTATGACGAATAGATTCAAGACTTTGTTTATGAAAAGTCGATGATAGATGGTGTCTGAGGAGTGATCCATCAAAGCAATGAGCATCAGAGTAATATATAATAATATCATTTATCTGTTACATCATTCTTCCTTCCAATCCGGAACTCACGGAAGGGATGACCTTCCAAAACGTCAACAAGGACAGCACGCTAGAGAAGTGTAAATTGAGTGCAAAGCATTTGTGCGTACTTTTCACTCTTAGGCCAAGCAGAATATCAAGCTCACGCGCCAGCCGCCGCGAAGGATATCACTTGCAGACTACTGATGTAATGCGCTTTAGTTGTGGAAGTGGAAGCAATGATTGTTCGTAGATCTATCCACAGAGTCGTGGTCAGCTTATCACGAGCTTCGACCATACCCTAAAACTTGGGTCGCCGACTTTCAAACCGTTCTCAATGCTGTCCACCAATACTTCCACGGGAGTGACGGGTTGGTCAGTGTCTCGTGAAGGATGCTTGGCTTTCTGTTGGCTACCGCCAGGCAAACATGACCGCCAAGCGGCTAGTCCATCTGCTTAACAAATTAGATGACACGCCAGGGAGATAAAGGCCTAAATAAGGTAAGGAGAGCCATCAGGGAACACACCATGGCTCCTGCACAGAAGAATCCCAATATAGTCCTCGCGTTCGTCATTATCGCGTCGGGGTTGCCAAGGTGGATGCGCCCCGCAGCTTCCGTCGGTCTAACTCAGTGCTTCGAAGAGCTGGACCCGAAACCTGTGCACAGGTGGCATGATTTCTGTTGCTAGCTCGTCCAGCACGGGTGCTTTAGCCGCGATTTCTGTTTCTATCTCCGTTAAATCGAGCCCTTCAGCCACCACTGATCGCCTTTTCTTTCTATCCTTCTTACCTTTCTGAGGAGACAAAGCTGGGGGATCAGTCACAGATGTATCCCTCTGGACTACATGACTTACCTCCGATATGGTATTTCAGACATTCTGCTTCGTGGCCACTGGGGGTCGAAATGAACCAAGATCGCTGACAGCCATTGCATTAGAGTTCACAATTGCGGAGTGGTAGCCTATATTTAAGTTTGGTCCAAAATATGAAATAAAAATTAGTAACATTACATTTACAATCTTACTACATAGATTCTGTGTGTGTTTTAGGGTGACGGCAGTTTTGCAACGCACTGTATAACCATAGGAGGCACAATATTCCAATGTGCCCCCGTACAAAGGGCTTGGGACGAGTCAATCGACACACGGTGTATCAACTCGGACGTCTTCTATGCTGCGTACGCCGCGATAAATGTATCGACTGAAGTGATAGTGCTGGCGCTCCCATATTCTAGCTGCAACTGAAGCTGCGAGATAAACTGTCGATGGCGATGCGCATTGCATGTCGCGCGTAATGCCAGCCGCTCATATCATTCCCACGACTAGCTTGTCTGAGTGACATCAGAATTAGCGTTTGAATTGTCATCACGCTAGGGACATCTTCGAAACCGAGTAGTCTCTGAGCCTCATAGAAGAAGTGATTACCGGCTGGACTAGGGTCAGCTGGCTCGCCTGCCCTCTACTTCGCTTTCTTTCCCCCTACCAACGCTGCACAGATGAAGAAGTCGCGTGTGATTTGAAGAAAGAAATTTTGGGGCTGTCGTCCAGCGTGCGAATCATGCCGAGGAGTCCACCTGGGTTGCGACCACGACCGTCTTTCGATCTCTTTGATCAGTCTGACACAGACAAAATCTTGTGGCCATGGAATAGAGGACAAATATTATTTGTGTTCGCTAGTGCTTTTTCCACGTCATGGGATAAGAAGATGAGACGGGGAGTTCGTAACGTTCAAAGGGACAGTGGGGATGTTGCACGGGGAAATGCCCATCTTGACGTAGGCATTAGCAGGCGTATTTTCATAAGCGTACATATTCGGAAAGGCTTACCACTGGTAATTTGAGTGGATTAATGTGGTCTCTAGCAAGGGTCTGGGTGGGGTTGTCTGGTAAAGCATGCCGCGCAGTTTATGTGCATTTTGATTAGTTTGAGGGGCATCTCTGAGCGACCCGGCGCCGCACCCATCAGCCAATAAACGCCCGTCCACAATCCTATCTCACATGTTACGGCGCTAAGGAGCATCATTGGACCATCTTTTCTGCTTGCAAACTTTGTCTTACCACATGAGTACTTCACAACCGCGACACCCTCATGAAACCATATACATGTGAGAGTTCGCGCTCTTGTATAAGAGATGCAGCCTCTCAGTAGTTCGTCGGTCGAATTGCAAAGAAGTTAGTACCACGGCTGTTCATGTTAGTCAATTACTGATGCGTCGCAGAGAAACGGCCACTGTCAGATAGTGACTTGTCTGAGCGTCCTCACAAAGCTCGTCGGCCAAATCCACAACGACAAGATCCCCTTTCCGGCTCGAATTCTTGCGGTGCGGGTGAGCGACCGCTCAGCAAAAAGCGCAACCCCCGCAAGCGGCGGAGTGAGTCCTCTGATTCCGAGCTTTCTGAACCTGAAGCGCCCAAGCGCAAAAAGAGACGGAACACGCAGCTTTCTGCCGGCTCAGATCCTGTAGACAGCTGGCTCTCGAGTCTTGGAGAAGAGTTTGACACTATGTCGAAAGCATCTTCATCAATGACACCTTCGTTGAAACGGACCCGCTCAGCATCGGATGCCAGCGAGCTCTCAATACTATCCGACACGGAGACAGAGACCACGGTGTCGCGAGAGGCAAAGAGCTCGATCTACAAGGATCCTCGATACCCCACCGTAATGGAGAGTAAAGGGAGTTTCATGCGAGAGTCAGCGAATGGCCCTTTACCAGAGGAGCACGAACTCTATGAGGCACTGCTGACTGAAAAGGCAACGTTGCCGGATGATGCTCTGCTAGAGCCACAACGACTCTCTAAGCTGCGATCACTACTCCGAAACCGATCTGAATTGCGCGTGTGTATCGACCTCCATCCACGACTCGTCCCTTCCGCTGAAATCCTGGCCGTGTTACATCCTGGTCAATTCGAGAATCTTGTGGAAGGCCACAACGACCGGTGGCTGGATGCCATCCTGTTCTACAAGAAGCTGCCACAGCCTGACCGCACGTTGGCCTACCCGCTATCGGCGTTCACTGAGACTGAGCGTCGAAAACTGGGAGTCGTCCCAGGGTGTGCTTCTCTATTCACCGCTTGCCCTGGAATGCTGTTCCCCTTCTTTACGGCTGAAGTGAAATGTGGCAAAGAAGCACTCCAGATTGCCGACTGTGCCAACACCAATAGCATGACCATTGCTCTGCGGGCCGTGGTTAAGGTGTATCGTCAAGCCAATATGGTCACGGCGATTCGTAGAAAGACCTTAGGGTTTTCCATTTCTCATGATGACGGGACGGTCCGAATCTACGGACATTATCCTGAGATTGATGGCGATAAGACGACATATTACAGATGGGCTATTCGAGACTTTTCCTATGCTGATGACAACGCTCGGGAGCGAGAGACATCGTCTAGGTTTTTCTGGAATGTTTGCACTCGCTTTGCTCCTGACCACTTGCGACGCCTCAAGGAAGCCATCAGTCATCTACGGGATCCTCTCGCTCCGTCTGGTAATTCGAGAACGCCGTCTAATCCGCCACCAGCATCTGAATGCAACGCCACACCTTTGACACCTGTTACGTCGAACTCAGACACTGCGTTTGCGAAGCCTGGACCTCGCCAACGACCCAACTCAGCGACTGTGGTGCAACAACTTGAGCAGCAGCGCAAAGAAATATTGGCACAGTTTGGACAGCAACAGAAGGTGTCAGAGCAACAGCAGAAGGAGGCTAGAGAACGGGAAGACAAGCTACTGGCGCAATTGGAGCAACAGCAGAAGGTGTCAGAACAACAGCAGAAGGAGGCTAGAGAACGGGAAGACAAGCTACTGGCTCAATTGGAGCAACAACAGAAGGAGGCTAGAGAACGGGAAGACAAGCTACTGGCGCAATTGGAACAGCATCAGCAGAAGGCGTCAGAGCAGCACGCGCAACTGATGAAGGTTTTAGCGTCAAAGATGTCGTCCGACCAGGCGTCTGGAAAAAGCTAGTGGTTGGAGGCAAAGTCTTGTGTCAAATTGCCCGTTTGACGATTATCTCTAGTGTATACAAGCAGCCTGATCCACTTCGTGACCGAATTCAAGAGACGACGATGCTAGCTGCCACCGCCGAAGGCTAGTCATACTCCATCACTGTGTATTTCCCGTCATGCTTATTTGATGCCCAGCTTGGTCACTGCGCTACCCTGATGTAAGGCAGACTTCCATCTTCGCGATTCATCTATGGGGAGCAACTGCATCGCCGTGCCAGGGCCATGGTACCATGTAATGCAACCGGAGCCTCATAGGCCGACTTACCAGTGAGGGTCAGCCTTCAAACTCGCCTGATCTTAATACAATAGAGGGCATATCTAAAGTAAAGGGTGCGTAAACTGTTGTGGAATGATATGGAGCAATTGAAGGACCTCCCATAGGACCAGTGGTCAAAATAAAGCAATCTGAGATTGGCGCACGCATCGCCGAGTTACTAGCAAGATTTCAATGTAATTTCTGTTGAGATATAAACTGAATCACCAAATTCCGATAGAGGAATTACACTTTGGACGTCAGCAGGATGCAAAACTCTACAACTAGAAACAGGTGGCAAGCGCATCCGTAGTGTAAGGTGGTGATATCTAATGTTTGCCGGGTGAAATGCGGCCTGCTGGGGAATTCCGACAGGCAATACCTTCATCAATT
>Ga0181469_100579_pt1 | contig 13858 bp, 17 predicted proteins | sample InSIn2SAF170_2_FD_119081 | JGI IMG/M metagenome (GOLD analysis project Ga0181469, IMG submission 119081) | Clean room microbial communities from NASA Spacecraft Assembly Facility at Jet Propulsion Laboratory, Pasadena, California, USA -... ... | reverse complement strand
TTATATGAGTGGCCGGCGCACCGCGGGTCGGGTAAGGTGGCAAAAGAAGCAACTAGTTGACTGAGCATAAATACCTTGGCGATGCCTAAAAAGGCAAAGGTCAGTTCCGCTCACACTAGTTGCAGTTTGATGCGTAAGCCCTGTCCCCGCACTAGATAGCAACGACCAAGCAGCTGATTTGCCTGCTTGAGAAGATGCGACACCCTCGGGCCGGGGTAGTACCAGCCCGGGCATTAAAAGGATTAGGTTAAAAATGGTAATGCTAATAACATCGGTAACACTAATATCACTGTTAACAATATTAACACCCTCAACATTGTTAACATAGGAAATAAAGTTAACACCAGTAATACAACCAGGGTAGTTGCCGTTTACCTTTGTGCCATGAGTAAGATTCTGGCATTTACCAATCAGAAGGGGGGAGTAGGCAAAACAACCTCTACGGCTAACATCGGTGCGGGCCTGGCCCGGATGGGACACAAAGTGCTTCTCGTTGACCTGGACCCGCAAACTAACCTGACTAAAGGGCTGCGCGCGGAGCCATCGGAGAAAAATGTGTACGGGGCACTGTTGGGGGACTACCCAGCGGAACCTTACGGAATAGGGCCTAAACTTGGGCTGCTAGCCGGCTCAACAGCCATCTCCGGCTTCGAGAAAGTGAAAGGGGACGAGGTGGATCGGGAATACCTGCTCAAGGAACTGCTCGAGCCCTGGCGCGAGAAGTGCGCCTACATCCTGCTGGACTGCCCGCCGGCCCTGGGACTTATTACCCTCAACGCCTACGTCTGCGCGGACGCCCTCTATATTCCGCTCGAAGCGCAGCTCTACGCGACGGATGGTGTGGACAAGGTAGTAGAACTGGTGGGGCGGGTGCAGAAGCGCATGAACCCGGACCTGAAGGTAGGGGGCATCTTTTTCACGCGCTACGACCAACGTAAGGTGCTGCGCCGCGATACGGCGGACCAACTCCGCGCCAAGTATCCGGGTCTGGTGCTCAACGCCACTGTCCGGGAAAGCATTGCCCTCGGGGAGGCCCCACACCTTGCGCAGGACATTTTCACTTACGCCCCCAAGAGCGCGGGGGCGGTAGACTACCAGGCCCTGGTAGATGAGATACTAACCCATTAATTCCTCGCTCTTTTCCATCCCGTTCCCTCATGGCCAAGACTTTCAAGAACCTTACCCCACCCACGCCAGCCAAACCAGTTTCAGAGCGTGATTTCTTTGACCTGACGGACGAGCCCGTTCCTGGAGTAGCAGCAAAGAAGCGGGCTGCTGCTAGTAGTAACATAGATAACACTAGTAATACTGCAGAAGTCCTGGAAAAGAGTTCCGTTAGTAATACTAGTAACACGAAACCGACACCGGCGTCCATACCTGCTCCCGCGCCGGTAGTTAAATCAGCAGAAGAGGAGGACCGGGACTTACGGCAAACTTTTGTGGTAAGCAGCAAGCAGCTGGAACAGCTGCGTGACCACGTGCACGCCCGGCGCGCCCAAGGCGACTACGAGTACTCGCAGAAGCAGGCGCTGCAGGAGGCCCTGGCTTTGCTCTTTGCCAGCGTGCCCCAGGCGGCACCGCGGCCTAGTCAGACCCGGGAGCTGGAGCAGCAGCGGCGGGAGCGGATTCGCCGAGGGCGGGCAGTATAGGGGCACGAGCGAAAGAGCAGCAAATCCGGCTAAGAAATGTTGACCAGCGGCATCATGGTATGCCCTGAGCGTAGCAAAAGGGTGGGGCGATGCTCCTAGGGGCTATGAGACTGGTTGCTCCGGTTACATCTGGACAAACCGAAAGACAGGCTTGCCCCACGCCAGGTGATGTGCTTCCTGCCCAGGAGTCGGACGAAATGCCCATCCTGGTGAACGCTTTGTGCTAGCTACTGCCGAGGCACGGGTTCTCGCTAACGGGGCGAAAGACTACGGGAAGCGCTAACGCCATGCTTGGAGCGGAGCAGCTTAATCGTCAGCGACCTACCCGGTGCTGGTACTTGGCGAGCGTGTTCCAGATTTTATACATCGCTGCCTCGCCGGCTTTGGTGGAAAAGTTGGTATTGAGCAGCAAAAGGCGGCCGATTCCGGATTTAGGGTCAAAAAACAGCAGCGCTACCACGCCGGGGTCGCCCCCGGTATGACCGATGAAGCCGGTGTAGCCGAAGCCCATAAAAATGCCCACGTTGTAGGATTCGCTGTACGGGTTGCGCTCGTTGCGCTGCGCAAAGTTGCCGGCGGCCAGTTCGGGGCGGAACAATTCGCGGTAGCTCGCCGGCCGTAGCACGGTGCCCTGGCCCTGGTAGCCCCGATTCAACTCGCGCAGGTACTTGCTCAGGTCGGCGACGGATGACAGGAAGCCGCCGTCGGGGTACGTGGCAAGCCCGTAGTAGGGCAGCGGCACGGTAGGGGACTGGTAGGGCCGCGCGTTACGGGCAAAGGTGCCTTCGCCAACATTCCAACCCGAATCCCGCAGGTGTAGCGGCCGGGTGAGGTAGCGGGCCGTGAAGTCCGAAAACGGCTGCTTGCTGGCCCGTTCCACCACGTACGCCGCCAGGGCTGCGCCCACGTTGGAATACTCGTACAGCTCGCCCGGCCGGAGGGCAAGAAACCCCTTCGGCTGGTACCACTTGCCTTGCGGGGTCAGGACGTTTTTCAGAAAGACGGGCAGGGTCACCGCCGAATCGGCGGCAATAAACGTTTGCTCGTTCTCAAAGGCTAGCGGCAGGCCCGTTATGTCCTGGCCGGGCTTGAGGTAATAGTTGTGGCTCAGGTAAAAGTCGTTGTCGCAGATACTGGAGGTGTGGGTCGCCAGCTGGCGGAGCGTAATTGGTACGTCGGGGAACGCCGGGTTAACGACCAGGAAGGGCAGGTACTTGTTGATGGGGTCATCTAGGGTAAGCAGGCCCAGTTCCTGCGCCTTGAGTAGGGCCACGCCCACCAGCGTTTTGGACACCGACGCGATGCTTTGTACGGTGTGGATGCCGTACGCTTTTTTGGCCTGCGCATCGGCAAAGCCAAGCTGGTAGCAGACGTCCTGCCCGTTAACGATGGCCACCCCAAACCCGTTGAAATAGCCCTTGCTGCGCAGCGCTTCCAACTCCGCGGTCAGTGAGTCCTGCGCGGCGCGGCGGGCGGGTTGGGCGGCTCCCCGCATGGCGAAGCCGAACGTGAGGCAGAGGATCGAGACAGCAAAGGTTCTAAGCACGAGATAACCAGGGAGGATGAAGAGGGCCGTGGACCGGCAGAAGTAGTAAATAAAGGCTTTTTTCAGTATTGGCTGCGGCCTGGCTAGGTGGCGCAGCTTGGAACCTCCGGCTAAGCTTTTCCAATCCGCTTGCAGGTAGGTTACTAACTACGCACCAGCTACGTGGAGGCTTGCCGTAGTTTTTCGCCCCTGGTAACCAGGGTCCCTTGCCCGGGGCCAGGCCAGCCTAGGCCGGGCGTGTGAAGCAGCGAGAAGTTCTTCAGGTGCATGTCCGCGTTACCGGTCAGGAAGCTGAAAAGCACCAGCTCGTAGTAATTCACTACATCCAGGCCCGGGTTGGCGGAGTACCGCAAAATGGCCTTGGCCACCTGCTCGTGCGAGCCATCATACTTGTTTTCTGTTAGCCGCTCGGTGAGCTGGCACATGTCTTCCATAGTCAGCTTCTGCCCCTGGTGCCGGTCGATGCGCCGCGTAACGTAGGCCAGTGTGCCCCCTTCCAGGCGCAGCAGGCTGTGGGGCACGGTGGCTAGGCCCGCTAATGCCGCTAGGTGTATGGTTAGGTCTTCGACTTCCGGCAGGCTGGGGTAGTGCGGGGTAGGGGGCTTGAGGAGGTAGGCCCCCAGCGCGCCCACGATGGTAAAGCGGGTAGGCTGTCCCGCGTCGCCGGTGGTCGTCAGGGTGAGTGAGAGTTTGGGCTGCACGCCCGTGACGGTAATATGGCTGCGGACAATCTGCTCAGCTAGGGTGAGCAGCTGCGCCTCGGAGTAGGGAAAAGCTGGGGGCGTGGGCTTAACGAAGAGCTTGCGGCTGCACGCGGGGCGGTAGTCCGGGGCCACGGCCGCCAGGGGCTGGTAGCAGTAGAGGCAACGGCTCATGCGTCTTCGGCGGGAGGGAGGGGGCAGGGTAAACGCATTAAAATCTGACCATATGCCCTCACGTTCTCAAAAGGCACTCTGCTATTTTGGGAATACCCAAACTAAGCGTTTCGGGGAGTTGTAAAAGTGCCTTCAGAGGCTGGAATGGAACCCCGAAATTTTAATGCGTTTACCCTGGAGGGAGGGGGTAAGTGCTGACGGCCCCGATGCAGTCCCGGCAACAGGCTAGCAGCAGGCCCATGCGGTCACTGGGGTTGAGCTTCCAGTTCCGCTCAGCTACTTTAAGCAGCCAGCCCTCAGGGATAAGACCATCAAAGAAGGGAAAGAGTACCCGCTCTACGTAGGGCTGCTCCTGCAGGGGCAAGGTCAGGCTAACGGGCTGGGCGAGCGCGGCTTGTAGGTGCTGCGACGTGTAGGTATAGCCTTCCTCATTCTCAACCAAATGACCGGCCAGCTTCCCGTGCAGGTTACTTTATCCTTGCTGCTACTGTCACTGACTGCTCACCGAAACCACAGTCCTGAGGATAAACAGCTCTAGGTAATAGTACCCTGCTAACTATTTGATAACGAGTGAATAAAAGGTATAAATTAGTAAAAAAACTAAAGAATTTCATACAATTTTTACTTTTTTTTACTTAAATCGACCGAGATAACCGGCTTTTATACCACCCTACTTTAACGTTTGGTACAACCCGGGGAATTCTGTTTTGAGCTGGTTAATTGTAGCCCCCCCTAAATTTTCAAATACCTTATTGCCGGCCTCAAAATCGCGGAGTAGGGGATGAGTGACCTTCATCAGCTTTGCAATCTTGGGTTCCTCATCGCCCAGATACTGCAGAATATGCTCAATCTGGGCAGCTGTAAGCTTCAGCTTTTGTAGGCGCGTGACTACGCGCTGCTGTACCGTTGGCAGATCCAGCGATAAGGCCAGCGTCATTTGCTTATCCGGCACCGGCTGACTACCCCGAACTTCAGGCTTACTAACTGAGGTGGGCGAAGAGGGATCAGGTAAGAGCACCTCATGCTTGGTCTCCGGAATAGCAAAACGAATAGCGCGTACTTTCTTGCCTTCCTTGAGCGCCACATATGTCACCAGCCATCCCAGCGCGTGTATCTCCCGCAGGCTGGGCTCTAGCACATAGCGCTTGAAATCGTGGAAAAGAATATAGGTTTTATCGTTGTCATCTCCCAAAATCTGCTTACGCAGCACTTCAAAATCTACTTCCCAGGCTCCCACATCATCCCAGGACTTAAGCAGCCAGAACAAACGATGCGCATGCGCAGAACGTAGTAGCAGCAATATCTCAATCTCCACGTGGGTATAATGCTCCGCCAGCTGCAGCAGGAAAGGCTTGATCTCGGGGGCAAAATTACCCGTGATAAGACCAGTCCCCTCATTAATATCCATGTAGCTGATGATAGAGTAGGCCGTAAAGCGGTTCTTACTCTTACTTTTGGTCTCAATACTGACTATCTTGGTCATCAGCCCCTTGCAAGCATCGCGGATGGCTTCATAAATGCTACCCCCTTTCTTTTGGGTAAGCACTTTACTTATCGGGATGGAAATACCCGGTAGCTCAGTTTGCCCCTGGTGAATGCACCCAAGAGCCAGGGCGAACAGGCGAGCTTCTACGTTCGTGAGCTTGAGAGGCGCTCGTACCAGCGCGTTGGCCTGATAGGCGCGGGGATAATCGACGGGTTGCGGAACCATAAGGCGGACAAAGCAGCGTAGTAACCAAAAGTAGGAACAACTACGTGAAAGTAGCTAGTCTTTCACGTAAAAAAAGACGGCCACCAGGTAAAGGTGCCATTTTTCACGTAGCACCAGCAGGCAAGCCACGGCTGGTTTTCACCCAGCAGAGCAAGCCTCGAACTGACTCGAAGAGTGCCGTTTTTTACGCAGGTGCCATTTTTCACGTAGATGGTGCCATTTTTCACGCAGCAGAGTGCCATTTTTCACGTAGATGGTGCCATTTTTCACGCAGCAGAGTGCCATTTTTCACGCAGCGAGTGCCATTTTTCACGCAGAAAACCGATTCATTTTATTGAAAATCAATAAGTTATGTCCCCTAGAAGAAAGAAGAAAGAAAAGTATTAGAAAAACAGAAGCAAAGTTCAGTTTTTAATTTTTTTTTAAAATTACTGTTTATCAGTTAGTTATTTATAAATAGGGTAGTAAGGGGCTTTCAGGACAAGTCGGGCTTATTGCACGTGGCAAAAGCAGCTGGAAAAGATTAGCACCCTATGCTCAAAAAAGAAGTTACGAAAGTTAATGAGCAGCTTGAGTAGTTAAGATTCTGTCTATAAACGATTTATATAGAAGAAAAGTATTGACGAGGGGAGCGGAAGATCTTTTAAAGCAACTGCGTGAAAAATGGCACTCCTGACAGGCAAAAAACCGAGCGCAATTGCGTGAGAAATGGCACCGCTTGACTGGCTGGGCTTATGGTAAGGTAGTGCCAGTTGCTAAACTTTTTTTATGTAATACCCTGTGAAATAGGATGGGTAGGGCTAAAGAATGCAGTAGATCAAGCTGAGGCCAACTGTGTTTTTCAGTAAGGCTATACGATAAGAGCGTGGTAATCTCCATGAAAAATCCAGCGTATGGACGAGACATAATTTGCACTATCATGGCCTCCATGTAGGGCTTGTGCTTATATAGGCACGCTAAGCGTCAGGAGATTGTAGCTTGGTCCTGATCAGTCCGTTTAGCACCTTCCAAATAAAATCCCCTACTTGTCGGAAGCTAGTCAGCAGTCATCTTACTCCCGCTAAATGAGCGTAGCAGATAGTCTCTGACGTAAGGTTCACCCGCGCGGCGTCCCAGGCACCATGCCGGCGTTATAAGTAACGATTGAAACTAAGTCACCAGGGCGACGCATCAACCAAGCGCGTGGCTTAGGTAAAAGATAAGCCAGATAACACTAATAATACTAATAATACTGGTAACACTAGAAAAATGCGTGTTATCAGTATTATCTATCAATTCAGGTGCTTACCACAGCTTACCTGACAGAAGCTATCTAATGAGTAGACATTTGCAGCTACTCCTTGCTAGCTAGTACCACGGACCTATCCAGGCCCAACAAATACAGCTACCTTTAAGGAAAGGAGGTATTTCATTCCCAACTGCTTAACTGCTAGCACTAAATGTTACTCAATTCTCCCCAATTCCAGGCCCTAGCAGGTACTATTATTGGGCGGCACGACAATGCAGTAATGCGAGCCAGCGGCATCCGCTACGCCCGCGCTGAGCGATTTGGCTGGCCAGTACCCGAACCGAGCGCAACAGTACCCATTCAGGCAACCCGTACCCGTCCCCGCCTGCCCCCAGGTAACTGATTCGATGTTAGATCAGGTAATAGGCAGTTTGTTTGCTACCCTGACTTACTCCGAATACTGCCTGCGACTCTCCGTAACCCTACCCGCTGATTACCAGTTTACTGAGCAATTACCCGTTATGGTCTGGGTGCATGGGGGCTACTACGTCACCGGCGCCGGCGACCTGCCCCTCTACGACCCAGCAGCTCTGATGAGTGAGCAGCGGCTTGTGTTCGTGGCTGTAACGTACCGACTTGGTCTGTTAGGATTTCTCGGCAATGAGAAGGGGTCACCACTTAACCTGGGGCTAGTGGAGCTGCTTGTAGCCCTGCGCTGGGTGCAGCGCAACATCAGCGCTTTTGGGGGAGAACCCAGCCTAGTGACGCTGCTGGGACACTCGTCCAGGGCCGACGCGATTGTGCAGTTGCTGCTCGTACCGGAGGCTGCTTGCTTGTTTCGCCGCGTTATCCTGCACAGTGTCCCCCTGGACCTTACCCGCCACCGCCAAGCCATGACCCGCGCCATGAATAAGGCGGCGGGTCTGCTGCTGCCCTCGGCCCCCATCAGCGAAATACTAGCCCGTACCCGCGTTGTAACTAACGCAGCCCGCTGGTTCGGACTGAAAGAGCGGGATGCCATTCGGCCCGCAGTACGGAGCGTACCCTCTGCCACCCGAAACGGACATTGAGCGGGCCTGGGAGGCCGTGGCTCCGAGAATGGATGTGCTCGTCGGGTCTACGGCGGAAGAAACCCGGTTTTCGCCGTCATCGATCCTACCTTCAGCTGGCTGGCCCGCCTGCCACTGGTGGGGGCACGGCTATCGCGGCTGCTGATCAGTAGTACGTCACGCCTTATCTACCAGTCCTCCGCGCAGGATTTCGCCCGGCGCCACGTGGGGAGTGGGGGTAGGGCCTACCAGTTTCTGATGCTGTATCAGCCGCCTGGCAGTCCGTTCGGCGCGGCCCACGTCGTTGATTTGCCCCTACTACTGGGGATCCCGGCCAGCTGGGCGGCCACCCCGCTGCTTAGTCAAGCTACCTGGACGGAAGTCAACGCGACGGGCCGGCAGGTGCGGCAGCTCTGGGCCGACTTTGTCCGCACTGGCGTGCTACCCGCCTGGGTAGCTATTGCTAACGTGCTCCGGGTGCAGCGGGTATGAAATAGCTTTCTGAGCCCACCAAGCCCCACCTGAACCCTAACGCACCGCGGGCCTATTCCAGTTTTTCGCCCTTAAGACGAACGCCACCCGTAGCGGCCCCGATCCTCCTGATAGAGCTAGGTACTGGTCGCCCGCGTGGCTCGCCAGTACCAGTCCGAGCTACGGGCCTTCTACCAGCAACAGCTCCCCTTTCCTGAAAAAACGTTAGGCGTGAACCCATCAGACTGCGGGCCAAGCTGCCAGATACTGAGCCGACCAACTGCCTTTGATGAGTATAACCGGGAAGGCTACCCCGATTTTGATGAGCTACGGGCTCACTTGCAGTGGGCGGCATTGATACTCCGCCCGTACCTGCGACCTATTTGGCACCCACAGTTGAGAGAGGTATACGCCCAGGCGCGGCAGCCCCAACCTATCGTACTGCTGCGCTCTTCGTACATTATCAACGCCTTATTGCCCCAGGCGCAAGTCGAAGAAATACTACGTCAGGAATGAGCTCTACGCACTTTCCGGTTTGCTAAAATATTACTCGTATTATTTATGTTACCCATGTTACTTGTATTCGTTTTAGTAATCAGGTAATTGTCTGAAAGCTAATCAACCAATACATTTACCACTAAGTGATGCGTCTTAGCTATTTTAGTTTCTTGCCCGGGCTGCTACTGCTGTCTGCTTACCCGGTACTGGGTCAAAGCCAGCCTGGCAGGGGAGGAGTCATCGGCATCTTGCCCGGGGGTGGCACCTCAACTGCACCAAGTCGACCCGACGTGGCCGTGGCTCCTAGCCGAGGCGTAGCAGTGCCAGGCCACACGCCGTCCGGCACCGGCTTGCAAGCTACTTACCATGCTGGAGCCCCGCGGGGAGCTGCTGCCTACAGCCGCGTTGAGCCTGGCGTAGGGGTAACGTGGCGCGGTAAGGCTCCCGCCCCGGGCGTACCGGGCCAGGGCTTCTCGGTGCGCTGGACGGGCTACGTGCGCGCCCCGGAAACAGGCATCTACGTGCTGCACACGGAGTGGGATGCTGCCACGGACATCTACTTTGCAGGGCAGAACGTGCTGGCGATGGAACGTAACGAGATGGCCATGTTTGGCTCCAACGAGAGTTTTATACCAGTCGAATCAGTGCAGTATTTTACAGCCGGCCAGTTTTACCGCATCGACCTAGCTTATAAAAATGTGCAGGGCGTGTCGCGGGCCGTCCTCGCCTGGGCGCGTCCCAGTGAGTTAGGGCACCCTACCAAACTGGAGCAAACGTATTTCGCCGCCAAGGGGCACCGTTATGCTATCATTCCCCAGGAGTTTCTCTACCCCGAGCTGCCCCAGCCACCCGCTCCGGTGGCAGCTGCGGTCCCGGTGCGTCGGACTACTACAGCGCCGGTTGTCCGGCGTCGGGTTGTTGCCCCACCGGTAGTGCAGCGCCGTCCGGTCCGGGTACGGCCAGTGCTGCCATCCCCCGCTCCAGTTACGCTACCCGCCCTCACCGCGCTGCCCCGGGGCAGCGCGGTGGCCTTACCCAGCCTCTACTTCACCCAGAGCACGGCCGACTTACTACCAGCTTCGCGCCCCACCCTCAATGCGCTGGCGCAGGAGTTGCGTCAGCGCCCGGGCCTGCGGCTGGAAATAGCTGGTCACACCGATAACGTGGGTGAGGCCAGCCGGAACCTGCGCCTCTCGCAGCAGCGGGCCCAGGTGGTACGGCGCTACCTAGTACAACAAGGCATCGACTCCCTGCGGCTCACGGCCCGGGGCTATGGGGGCACCCACCCGGTGGCCGACAACCGCGACCCGCAACAGCGGCCCCGCAACCGCCGCGTGGAAGTGGTAGTGCAGTGAGTAAGTAAGGCTGACTTTGTCAGGGCGCGAACTGCCCGAGCAGTTCGGCCCTTGAAACAGAGTGGCGCGATGCTTTCGCCGCTGAACTCAGACGGGGCCCGCTCGCGCTGCTACAAAAGATCCTAGTTCTCTCTTATACACTTGCATTAAGTAAGGCAGCTATTCAGCTCATTTAAAGGTTGCTACTGGCTTTGGTTAAAGTGCTGCTTTGTATCTTATCCATCAAGCTTCAACTCAGGGCTTCACCCCGTGATACGCGTAGGATATACCCTGGGCGTGCTACTGGTGGCTATACACGCCAGGCGCCTGTTTGGCGTAATGTCTGTCAATAAGCAGTCCTCCAAGCTGAATACGCGGACGGATTGGATAGAGGTCTGTGTAGATAGCCAACAGGTAGGGCATTAGGAGGCAGATGTTGTGCAGGCTGATTAACTGCCAGCTTGGGTAACCCCATCCGCCTTACGCAGGTACCTATCAAGACAAGCTCTGGCCCGGTATGACGATGCGGCAAGTGTGGCAAGCCACTACAAAGCAAGGGCTCACGTGTGGGGTCTTACTTATTGAAGGCGAGCTAGGGATGTTTTTACCCTTGGTAGCTCCTTATGACGAGTTCGACTATGCGAAGCAGTTGCCTGATGACTTGGTATTAGAAACGCTTTATGTGATGCCTAGAACTTGGCGTGGCTACTAATAGGAGGGGCGCGACCGTATACGTATACTGCCTGGCTTAGCAAGTAGCGCTCCCCAAGCTGCGCTGCCAAAAACTTGCAGAACCTACTTCTTGACCCGCTAAAAAGTGGCTTTGTAATCTGTTCGCTGGAGTCAGGGAGGGAGTAGCAGTATGGTGCAGTGGCTGTTGCAGGACTCGGCATGAGGTTTTTTAAAGAAGGATTCAACGAACCAAACCATTCTAGGAAGGTTGGGAAATAGGCCTTTTACCTGTACTTAGCAGCCTGCTTATGCTATTATTGAACTGGCTAGGTACTTCTGCAACAGACACTGCACCTTTCGGGGCTAGCTATTGCAGCCAACTAGGCGGAGCTTACAACCCTGGTTGCCATCACGTGCGCGAACGACAGCACCTATACCCTGCCCGCACGCCTAGTCCAAGGGTTTGCGGCCAAAGACCCGCTACTTAACCAACTGCCTACCCGTGACACCTACTTGAGCGTTGAGCGCGTTTTCCGGGCGTTCCCCTTGGCTACTGGCGACCAGCCGCACCTCCTAGGCTGGGGCTTTTACGAACAGCTTAGCCAGGGGCCTGGGCCGGTGCTATTGTTGCGGCGGGAGAAAGCGTTGCCGTGCGACATTATGATTCCGTACACCCCTAGCATAGCGGGCCGCCCTGCGAACACGTTCCCAGGCCCTACCAGCACCGGGTACACGGGCTTCGTCTACCAAACCACCCTTTACCTACGTACTGCCGCAGGCACTATCGTTCAATTACGAAAGCCGCAACAGCTGCTCAAGTACTTGCCCAAGCAGGCGCCTCTGCTGCGGGCCTATGTCCGGGAAAATAGCCTGCACTATGCCAATCTGCGGGACCTGGCCTTCCTCGTCAACTACGCCAACACGCTCCTGAAGCTAACCCCCTAAGAGGCAGCAACCACGTGCGTTAAGCAGCCAAAAAATAATTTGCAGGTGAATTGAGGTGGTCTAGCAAGAGCAGACAAAATGAGGACTTAATCCCGGCCAGAAAGGCGCATTTTTTGACAAGTACTAGGAATGAGGTGGTCGAGTTAAGTAGGAGAGAATTGAGTGATAATTTCCCAATCTCATGGAAAAAGCTTCTTCCTCCAAACGACCGCGCTATGATGCAGCCTTTCGGGCCGAAGCCCTGCGCCTGGCCAGCGAAAGCCGCTCGACGCTGGCGGCTGCCCGTGCCCTAAATATCAACGCCAAGCTCCTGTACCAGTGGCAGAAAGCGGCCCAACAACCCTTGCCCGCTGACCCGCAAGAGGCGGCCGAGGTGCGCGCTTTGCGGGCGCAAGTGCGCCGGCAGGCCCAGGAGTTGGAGATTTTAAAAAAGCCATCGCCATCTTCTCACAGCCCCCGACCCCGTGAGTGAGTTGCAGTTTATTGACCAGCAACGTATTCACTATCCGGTGCAGCTGCTCTGCCACGTCTTGCACATCGCACCCAGCCGTTACTACGCCTGGTGTCAGCGCGCCGTGCCAAAGGCGGAGCCGGCCTGGGAAACGGCCATGGTCGACGTGTTTGACGACCATCAGCGACGCTATGGTACCCGCCGGCTGCAAGTCGAATTGCGCGCGTTAGGCCACCGCGTGGGGCGACAGGCGCTGCGCACGGCGATGCGTCGCCATGGCCGCAAGGCCTTGCAGCCCAGGGCCTTCACCCCACGCACGACGGATTCGACCCATGGCAAGCGCTGCGCCCCGAATTTGCTGCTCGACCAGCCGCACCCCACCCAGGCCAATCGGGTGTGGGTCAGCGACATTATCTATTTACCGCTGGCCAACGGCAACTGGGTCTTACTGCTGCGCTTTTCAGGACGTATGCATCAAACAGGTCGTCGGCTGGCAAGTACAAGCTGACATGCCGGAAGCCTTGGTTACCACGGCCTTATAGCGAGCGTTGCTTGCCCAACGGCCTACCCCCGGTCTGATTGTCCACTCCGACCGGGGCGGCCAGTACGTGGGCAATAGCTATAAAACGCTGTTGCGCGACGCCGAAACACACCTCTCGCACAGCCGCCGTGGCGAGTGCTACGACAATGCCCAGGCCGAGAGTCTGTGGGCGCGTCTGAAAACCGAACTGCTCGAACTCCGCGACTGGCCCGTTTTCCTAGACCTAGCTGACGCGCAAGCTAGCGTGGCCGAGTATTTTGACTACTACAATCACAAACGCCGCCACTCCAGCATTGGCTATTTAAAGCCTTATCTCTTTCACCAACAGAAACTTGCCAATATCACCTAATTCTCTCCTGTTCAACTAGACCACCCCAAAATGGGAAGATTTAAAACTACATCCTGAAAAGTGTCCAGATTACGATGCGAGTAAGGAGGGAATCAACCATTGTGTTGACGGCTTTCTCGCCTACTTGAAAGACTAGAATGCTTCCTCTCTAGGGGTTACGTCCAATTATCCGGCTCAATTTCACCTAATAGAAGTAGCGTCACAGCGAACAAAAAGGGGCACTTTTCTCAGCGCATGGTTACGCGCAGGTAGGTAAACTGCTGGTTGTTTAGCCGGGTCTTTTCCGGTGTAAGGCAAGCGTCTGGGGAATGCTGGGCAGGAGCAGCTCCCAGCAGTAGCAGGGAGGCAAACAGGAGCATTTTCATCGGGAGCGAAGATAAAAGGTGCCCCAGATGGCAGGCAATGGCGCCCTAGGGTTGTAAGCTCCGCCTAGTTGGCTGCAATAGCTAGCCCCGAAAGGTGCAGTGTCTGTTGCAGAAGTACCTAGCCAGTTCAATAATAGCATAAGCAGGCTGCTAAGTACAGGTAAAAGGCCTATT
>Ga0181469_100574_pt1 | contig 13910 bp, 8 predicted proteins | sample InSIn2SAF170_2_FD_119081 | JGI IMG/M metagenome (GOLD analysis project Ga0181469, IMG submission 119081) | Clean room microbial communities from NASA Spacecraft Assembly Facility at Jet Propulsion Laboratory, Pasadena, California, USA -... ... | reverse complement strand
GAGGAAAATCTGGAGTAGGAATTATTATGAGAAATAGGATAGGTCAGAATGTAGAAAATTATTCACAGCATTATTTTTCACTCCAGAATATGTCATCATATGTTACTTTATTCCGAAAAGCAAAAAATTGATTTATATGATTTTCCCCATATAATGTTTCACGAATTTAGTAACTTATAATTAGTTGATCAGCTTGGGCGTTAGTCAAGTTAATTTTTTTCGCGATAATAGCGCATTCTTCTCTGAAACTTTTTACTTTCGGTGACACTAAATATAAATAAGGAAGCTTCGCTTCTGCAGAACGTCTTTTGGGCAAACATCGTTTTTTAACGCATGCTTACATTTGTTTTATTAACCTCAACAATATAAATTTTCTTTTTTAAACTGAGTGTAGTACCTTTAGACGTCTTAAATGCGATGTCCAATAAAGGCGATTGTAATAAATTTGTCTATCTGTCTTCAGAAACAGGATCGAATTATCCCGTAACTATTAATCCTAGTAAGCTTTCTCTTTCATTATATTTTACGTAAGTGGCAATGTACCTAAACTTGCACTATTACTGTTTCAAACTGTTTAACAATACGTATATTACCACCCTGCTGGATAAATAAAAAGTTTTGGTAAGTAAGCGTAAGCGGTAGACGTTTAATGCCGCCCAAGACCGTCGTCATTCATTGTTTTTTTGTCTTTTTCAAATCTATTCATTCTCCGCGAGAACGTGGACGTACAAGACTTTTAATTAGAAGCCGGAGTGAAAGCCATTGTCTTCGGCTGGTCGTAACTTTTGCATTGACCGCACGCGTCGTCATCTTACACGAGTTGGCCGCAACGAAAGGCACTTTCTTCGTTCTAAATTATGGCGAAATCCGCGGATTTTTACGCCTCGTTTCTATCGATTTAAAGGAAAAAACGACGTAGCTGGCCGTGGAGTTTTCATGTCCGTCTTGACTTAATTGCGGTCGCTGCTGTTAAAACATTATTTTTTTGTTCAAAAAAGTATCCGAATAGTTGGTAAAACCAAAAGTGCAAACCCCGCAAGTTCGTCAGTCAATAGGGTTGTATGGTGAACATTTTCGAATCAATAAAAAAATATCAAAATCTGGTAAAAAATCTGCAAAAAGCTACATTAAAATTAGCGAGTGGTAGGTTGTTTAATTCTAGAACTAGTGGTTGTCCTGGTGGGTAAATCATATTAGAATCCATTAGTACTTTTGGCATAACGAGTTGTGCAGGAAAATTTGTATTGGCGGCATTTTGGTATATTTTTGATTTGATTGATTCACATACATTAATATCGAATTATTTATTGACTGCATATTGGAATAATCCTGTATATTTGATTCTATCATAGTCTCAGTATATGATCATGCGACAAATGTGATAATAAAATTGATGAATGAAAATTGTTGTTTGGTGCTGATCCATTCACAGACGGAAGCGTTTTTCATCTTCTTGTGGATTTATAATTGGCATTTTTTTAAATTATTTAGTTTTTCAGCTTTATTTGTCACAAGAAACTAGATTTGCTACCATTGTTATGAGTTAAAGATCACAATCATCAGCAAAACTTGCAGGGATTAAATGTGAAAGACTCGTTTGGCAGTAGCTACCAAACTGACGTCCAGAATATTCGCACGGAAAATATATGCGAGTTACTACAAAAAATTGCCTATAATAATAAAACTACTGGAGCGATCATTCTCAAAATTAATAGGGTTCTATTGTGATAGTGTTCGAATCGATAACAAGAAGAATTATAAAAATCGGTCAAGAATTGCAACCTTAAGGGTGGATACACAAATACACACAGGTTCCGGACGGAGACGCTTTTGGTTTTTCAAAGGCAAATTTAGATTACAATGCATATTATTAATAAAAAGAAAATTACACTTATTGATGAAACAAGATCTCTCATTTCCAAAACGCTAATTAATAGTTGATTTCTTGAGAAATTACCCACGATATGATTATTTTTTATGATTGAAAACTAAGGCTATTGCGTTAACCGTTATTAGAACACAACCGAACTAGCGCGGATGTGCAGTACTAGTCTTTTAAATATGCATGTTTATATGCGACTTGATTTCCCCAGCCATTCCGGATATCCTCAGACTTTTAACCAAAATCGTCCAATCAGCTTTCCACAGAACGTAGACAACTCGCCGGCTTAATTAGAAGAGAGCTTCAGCCACCGGCGGAGCATCGAAAGCGCCATCTCGCCGTCGCCGGCTGCACTTTTTCTCCCCCAACCACCGTTTGCGCCACAAATATTTGCATAAACCGCCGGCGAATTTTCCCCGGCGTAAATTTTAAAAAATTGCCCTGCCCGCCCGAGATAGCGCCAGCAATAAAGGGAATAATCGGCGGAAATTAAGAACTTGGCGCCCCCTTTTCTAACTCTTTCGCCCTCCTAGCGCAAACATAACTCAAACTTTTAATTTTTATATTGAAATATGTTGCTGGGTAATTAGAGATAAAAACCGCTTTTCAGGAAGTTAGCCGGCGCGCTTCGGTCTTTAATTTTTGCCTCGCGAGGAACTGATTGGCCGGTGGCGCTTCACTGGGGAGAAATTATTAAAAGTTCTTACTAATACGTGTTTTTCAGTTTATTGAGAAATTATTTCATCTCCAACAAACGCAGTATGTGGCATGCAATCGCACCACGAGAAGCACAAATAGCTGCAATTTTACGCATACTTTATATGGGGAAAATTATTTCAAAAAAAGAACGTTGGGTATGGGTTAATAAGTTGTTTTTTTAATTCTCACATAATTATTCAAAGCCCTCGAATACGTATAGGGATAAAAGCTGTAAATTCTAATCAAAACGTAGGTATCGTATTTCAGCTTTTTTTGCTAGAAAATATCTCTAGGAACGACTGCAATTCAAGCTATCCTATGAGAATCCAAAAAAATCCCAATTCTACGTAGTATCAACATTTGTTGAAAGTAGTTGCAACTTTATTTTCGTGACATCTGCGTTAATATAATACATAAATACAGCATAGAAACTTGAGAAAAATACAAAATCGGAGAAGAAATTTAGTTTAAACCAGAACTGAAATTCTACCGATTCAAAAGACAATTGTTATTTTATTATAATTTTTATGACAAGTTGAAATTATTCTATCGGAAAGAGAAAACGATTTCTCCCGAAATTGCATTTATATGAGAATGGGTCATAGGAATTTTTCATAAGAATTCCCTGACTTGTATCAGTCTAATCACAATCACCTTGAACATATTTATAAAACTGATCAGTGGTTTTCATGTTTGTTCACGTAAAGTTTTCGGGGAAATGTAAATTCGAGACGCAATCAACTGATTAGTCAAACTTTAAGCCATGTAAATTGGCCACAATTTGAAGAGACAATTCAACAAAAATTACAATGAGCTAGCTGTTCGTTGAAGTAATGGAATTCGAAAAAGTGACTCCTCAATTTAATAATAGAAAACATATTATGTTTGGATGAAACGGATTAAATAACTGATTTTATTGCATTTGTTGATAAAATCCGTGATGTGATGAAGAACATATGGATGTTTGGTGGAAATCGTGCATTTTTCGAAATGTAATCTGAATACTTGACCACTCTTTCACCACCAATTCCTGTGTCGTCTTTTTGGAAATATGTTTTCACAGCCCCTAAGTCTTGAATTTTGCATCATCAATATATGAATGTCTTTAATAAATGACTCAAATTCTTATCAATATTTTATTTACCATGACTGTCTCAATTGGAAACGACATCTTTTAGTTTTAGCTTAGGGCCATGTGTTTTCTAATGCTTGCTTGCTATACGTATTTCGGCTTTCAGCTTCGAAATCGACCGCGAACAACTTTTTTCTAAAAATCAATTCAACGTGAATAACAGGGGAAAAATGGGACACAATGTAGATGTTTCGTTTCAGAATGTTTTTATATTTGAGTCCTTTTTTATTTAAATTGTTTTCTTGTTGTTAAAAGTTTGATGGCATTGAAGTTAATGTTGGTATATACCTTCTTGTCTCATAATACACATTCCTTTGACAATAATATTTTACTCTGGAAAATGTATGTTCTCTACATGATTTCATGATAGAGTTTTTTTTTACTAATTTTGAGAGTCGTTCGGTTATGTCTTTTGTATACTTTCGATTTACGGCGTCAGTTGGAATTTATCCCCATATTTTTTTTTCAATTAGCGACTCATTATGCTGCAAATTATTTTAAACAATTTTCGTCTCTTCTCGTGCAGCAACAACAACGTTAATTACTATTGATTTGAATTCGAAAACGACTTTGTTTCGCTCGTCTTATTTGACACGACGTTAAATTTAAAATCATCTATTAATAATATTTTCTCGCCGCGTTCATTAATTATTGATATCTTAATATCGATTATTCACAGTGAAATTTTGTACCGTCAGTACTGAAATATAACGAAAAAAATGCTCCTTGTGAAGTAGAGAAATTGCTAGAAATCATTTTTCTGACAAGCCATTGATTAACATATGGCGAATTTACTTGCCAACCCCGACTTCTGTCTCTATCATACATTAATTGCAATGAGAAAAAAGTATCGTCGTGGCTAATTTATTAGTTCTCATTTCATAGTTCTTGGGCGCACCCAAATAACTTACAATTAGACAAATTCCTATTTTACGACTTGGTGAGTTACCGTTTCTTCTGGAGGAAACTTGGGTTTTCAGTAGAGGACAGATGAAGTAGCAAAATAAGAAATGTTATCAAGGGTGGCCGACAAGATTCGTCATAGAAAGGCCGACTAGATTGCATGATCTTATTGAAGATAAGATTGATGAAGTGATGAAACGACGAAAGTGAAGAAGGAACGAGTAAGAACAAATGAAAAAAAATATTTTGATGACTCACAAGAGGAAAGAAGATATTTAAAGCTCGCGGGAAGACGCAGGCTTGCCACAAGAAGACGCCGTTTTTTGATTTGTCCATACAGTCTATTTGTGAATCTATTAATATGCTCCATGGTGCCATCTCCCAGCCTTTTAATCTGGCCACCCTGTAAGCGCGTTTTGCATCGCGCCCGTTTGTTACCGGGGCAATTATATTTGTATTTGGTGAAAATCCAAGCCGCGCCTTCCCCGTAACCGAAACGACCCTTGTTGGGTTTCCTGCGCCGTGATGGACGGCCCGAAAATGCAGCAGGTGGACCAAACTGTCGTAAAATACCGTGGAACATCCAGTTTTAATTGCCGGGAGCGCCGGACGAGCGCATGCTTGATCGCCTTTTTGATTTACGCGCCTGACGGGCGCCCCGGCGAAGCTTTGAAAAATCGCCGCTCCCGCGCTTTTTTTCCGGAGAGGAAGTGACGTCGTCGGGGATGGGGAAATTTGCAAAAAAAAAATCGTCGTCTTCGGCCGCCAACAGGACTCTTAACCTGGTTTTGAAGATGTTCACAAATTTACACCTGGGAAGTTTCAGAAAAGCGCTATTTGTTTATTTGAGAATTTCTGTCTGTCTTCAAGCACTATAATTTATTGAAGTGACAACCTCTCTTCGCAGGCTAGCATGTTTAGAAAGTTTGCCGAAAATGGCGTCTCGCTCGGGTCAGTTCGATTACGCTGAATCGGGAATACTCGGCAATAAAGACTGGTCGAGGGGTGGCTAATTTGTGGCAATGATGATGATGGAAATTTTCGTTGTACATTATGGAGCACCCAGACGATCTAGAAGGCTGAGATTTTAAGACAGTGCTGAAGAAGGACCCAATTTCGGATTGTATAGTTTTGTTCCGCAATATTGATCGATAGTGGTCCGCCGGAGTGGCGGGAATTTTGACGTAAAATGGAATTGTTACAGTAGGAAATACTATGGAGTCGTAATCAGAGATATTTTCAATTGTATAAAGTAACAACGATATAAAGAAAAATGCGCGTATCATGTTTTTACTTATTTCTATGAGACGTTGTCACGCCTAAAACACCACGGCCGTGTCAACGACACAGCCAAACGCCATTTTTTCAAGGGTTACGTATCTAAAACCTGGATTCCTTAGCTAGCCACCAGTTATTGCTATTGTGTTGCCTTCAACTTACATCTCAATAGTTTGATAAATCAATGTTAATTACGATGGACATTGTTTTCTTATTGATCCTGTAATTTAGATTAATGAATTTTATTTGTAGTGCTTCAACTAGTTTTTCGTTTATTCATAATCCATGGATAACCAATGAATGTGGATATCTCATTGTGAACTATGGCTGCTGTCGAGATTAATTCTTTGGAAAATAGCAGGCGTTCGTTGTAGTGCGGGCAAGTATTTAGAGTAGAAATGTATTCTTTTTCATTTTTCAAAGCACAGTCTCTGTTCATGAAAACTGAAGTTACGCGAGTATCAGCACTGTCCAATGGACAATTTTTCACAGCTGTCATACTTGAAGGTAATTTGCTTATAGCTGCTTATAATAATAATCAACGTAAAGCCTATAAATTCTGAAGCTGCTACGGCTAGCAAGAACGATACAATTAAGATTTATTTCTGAAACCTGGCATCTTCCCTATTGAAGGAACAATATCTCATACTTCGCGCGAAAAATTTTGTTGGTATTGAAAACTTGCATATTAAATGGGATTGTTTTTTTCGTGTTGGTAAGCAGTACCTACTCCTAAACATGGAAATAATCACGTTGAAGATATTTGGAGTTGTTTTTAAACGCGACGGACAAATATTAATATGCTCGTTTAATTTTTTCTCCAAATCGTAATCACTCTGGGATCCAATTTGCGCCATTTTATGAGGTAATGATTATATTATTTAATTAAAAAGATACGCTTGTTTGTTTGCAACGATAGTTACGTGAAGATGTTCTTTTTCTGTAAAAAGCAGATACGGTCGAAAGCTTTGGTTGTTGTTGATTAGACGTGATAAAATGTCACATTGGCATTGATTGGCAAAGAAATAAAGCAATTATTCGCAGCGAAACTATAATAATAATTATGTGTGAAGTTGTTTCTTAGTATTATTCGACATAGGTAATTCAATATCGTTATTTATCACATTGAGATCTCGAACAAAGCAGCTATTTGTTGGGGTGGTAGATTTTGAGAAATGTAGAGAAATCCAAGAGATTAAATCAAGACAAATCAAGGCGATAACTGCAACATATACATATTCGCTCACTGTGTATGTGTGTATATGTAACTGGATATTTAAATATACTAAGCAATATGTATAATTCTCGGTCATCATGAATAATGCCAAGCAATAACAGTCAACTACGTAGTTTTTTTTTATAATGTATCACATTGTCAGGTCATTATAAAGGAAATCATGATGCGCCCTGGCAATTAAATAAATCGGCTTTAAAAAGACAACAACGTGAATTATGATTGGCTGCTTTGAACAATCATGTTAAATATAAAATGACGTAATGAAATGGTTTCATATTTAAGATTATAGAAGATATATAATTTATCATTTTGTCGTATCACTTTAGACACTTAAAATTGGTGAGGCATTATCAATATTGCCTAATTTCTTTTATAGCCCGTAACAGATAAATTCTAAATCAATAGTGTTCTTTTGCTTCGTTCAATCCGGTTCGAAGGACCAACACGTTTTGCTGTTTTTTTGAAACCGGCCCGAAGGACCTAAACGTTTCTAGCTTCGAAGAGTCCGTGATATATTCACGGCGGTCTAGTTCTAACCAATTGATTGGACAATTATGTGTAATAATTTATCTTTATTATTTTTATTTGTTTATAAAATATTGGTGCTTTCAATAGCAAGTACGTTTTTGTTTTGCGTCGACTTTTCTTTAAACCGGGTTTAGTTTTTGTATATCCGTAGTAAATTAATCACAATTAATCAGAAACAAACAGGTATCCGTGACAGGGCACGTCCACTTCTCCATCCTAATTAAAAATGGCTAAAAAATATTATCTCCTCTTTTCGCTAAGTTCCCGTTCTTGAGTTCCACCGACGTTTAGAGTAAGGTGACCAAATATGGAATACCGTTTTATTTTTTATACGTAAACTATAGAACATGCTGTTTTTTATCATCAAAGGAAAGTGTACCTAATATGGAATACCATTGTACCTAATATGGGATATGCAAAATTGTGGTTAAATAAGTTATGAAAAATGTACCGTGATGATTTATTATTTTCGCTTAAATAACAATACATTATAGAGCAATAAAGAAATAAATAAAAATTTCACGAAAAAAATTAAAAATTTCACAAAATAAATAAAATTAGTTATTGATTCTGAATAACAATAGAAATAAACATTCAAGTTCCAACTAAGTACGTTGCTTGCCTATTTGCAAAAATCGCACACAAAATTATTGTCTGCTTCTCCAGAGCACATCTCGTGTGCCCAATCACTGCACAAAATGCATCGTACCCAGGTTTCGCCATGATGATCATCCTGAAAATCCCCCCCCCCCCCCCCAAAACATGCAAAGAGCTTCATCTTGGGGGGTTCCAAACTTACTCTCGGTAAATCATCAGATGAATCGTTCAGTTCCGGAGAATCAGAATCACTAGATGATTAGATAATATACAGTTTTCCCTTTTGATTTGCTGTTTCACTGGTACTTGGCTGGTCGAGATATTTCTAAGTAACTTCCGTTAATGCCTCTTTTCATCTTTATCGGGCTGAATTTTCCTAGTTGCTTTATTAAGTTTTTCTTTGGCGATATTCAATGACGTCTCCAACTCTTTAACATATGGCGATGACGTGATTACTTTCGCTTTACCTGGTGGCCTACCTTTTGCGCCCTTCTTTTTCTGGATGAATGGAAAGGGCATGATCTGTTTTGGAGACACATACTCCAGAAGTTCTTGAGCAGGTTCATTCTCGGGTTCATTTAGTAGTTCCTCCTGTTCTGACGCTATAAAATCAGATTCGTCGAAAACATTTCTGCGGACTGGATACAATCCCGTTGCTTCAAATCCTTTTTTCGCATTTGATCCTGACTGAACCTTAAGGTAAGCTCCACCAAAAACTTCGGCTATATCATATTGAGTGAAGGGGCGATTATTTGTTCTCATGAATATGCGAACTTCTTCGCTGTAGTAGACTTTTGAAGCTCCCATGATAGACTTGTCGAGGGGCTGCATTTTGTGCGTAGTGTGGGGTGGTAAACATATGATGGTAACACTGTTCTTTTGCTAACTTTACAAATTCTAAGTTTCTGGTGTGTGTATTATGGCCATCCAGTATTAGCAAAATGGGATCTTCTTTTGATGGTTTTACTTTGGCTAAAAAAATTTTGAACCAATCTGTAAATAATCCGGTTTGAATCCAGCCGGACGGGTGAGAAGCAAACTTGGTTCCTGGTGGAGCACCTTTTTCCAGTTGAGCGTTCATATTTTTGCGTGGGTGGTACAAAAGTACCACCAGCACTCATACACAAAATGGCTGTTACCAGTGAGCCACGTTCGGCTGACGTGATTGCTCCAACCTGACGCTTCCCTTTTAAAAAAGCGATTTCGCTACATCTCGACTGAACAATGGTTAGTCCAGTCTCGTCGACGTTATATATCCTATCTGCCGCAAATTTGTGCTTGTCCATCTCTGCCTCAAGAAGATCGAAGAAGGTGTGAACATTTTCCCTGTTGAAGCCCAGTGCTCTTGAGAATGATGTTCCAGTGGGTTTTCTAATGGACAAGTTAGGATGTCTTCTTAAAAAGGCCTTAAACCATTTTTTTCCTGCTAGTTTAAGATGTTCAGAAAACTGATGCTGTATGTTATTAGCAGAAGCAAGTTGGTAGCGCATTCTGCGCATATATGTTCTTGATAATCCAAACAAGCGATTGTCCATTTCCAGCAAATATTCGCAAGGTTGTTTTTCTAACTCTGGTGGCAAAACTGGCTTCCTTCCTAGTTGTGTGTTACATATCTCCGAAGGACGACGTTCTTTCTTGCAGAGGTGAAAGAGCGTTGTTCTTGGTACCCCAAAATGTTTTGCTGCTTTTAAATAGCCCATTTGTCCGGTCTTTACTGCTGTCATTGCTTCCACCATATTTCCTTTCCCCACAGCTTTCTTTCTTTCTCATTTCTTTTATTTTTTGGCATAATTATTTGAAAACAAACATAAAATTGCAATCGTAACAACCTTACAATGTGTCGACCTAATATGGAATACATATTTGGACCAGGTGGGTATTCCATATTAGGATCTATCCTTACTTGAGAATAAACCAAAGATTGTTGAATCACAGGTTATATATTCATAAACATTAACATAAACAGAGTGTTATCAGTCACCTTACTGCATGTACACAACTATAGAGTATTTATGAAATTGTGATTACTTACGTTTTAGAACAGAATTTTCGCAACCAAAAATAAAATTTGACGTCCGCACAAAATAAATAATTAACCTCAATGTGGACACCGTCGGTCATAAAGCGCTCGTATATTTGACGCACCAGAATAGTGTGCCTGTGGCGTGTTTCAGCCGTAATACTGTTAGATGGCGCCAGTAGCAAAGAAAATAAGCCCGTATTCCATATTAGGTACATATTCCATATTTGGTCACTCTACTCCACTCTTTCAAGTAAATCGGGCAAATTTAATTGCTCTTCGTGGCAAACCTCAACTACATCAGTGGTTTTGTTCTAAGTGGGCGAGCACGTCGAGTCCAGATGCTATTTTATGATGCACGAAAGTTTATGTATGTTCTTTAATAGTGGCGCCGACCTGTGGTGTTATTATGGAATCTGAAGCTTTAAGAAGGGCCATCCCCAAAGAAAAACAAAACGACCCAACAACATAGACTCAGAGTCTCAAACACCACAGTGTGGCTTTTTAATTTGAGACGGTAACTACAAAAGCGTGACGTTGGGTATGAGTATGAGGTATCATATCTTTCATTCAAAATGCATGCCAATGTATTAGCCTATGTTAGGGTGAAAAGCAGAACTAGCCTCGCATTCCAGATCAAGGCGGCTTACTGTTTGAAGTTTACACTTCCAAATCGCCCCTCTCTCCCTTTTTTCCTCCAGAAATTGGCCGCGGTTTTCTCCGGAAAATCAACTCCTTTCCCCCTTCGGAGTCCCGAGGAGACGAACGGGAGACGGGAACGAGAGGGGGGAAGTTTCCGGAAGAAAATCCGCATCGGCGGCGGCGCGGCCGTCTCGTAATTCGGGGGCGTCATTTGCATTTTTTATCTCGCCCGTAATTTAGAACACGTTCTGCCACACAATTCACCCGCAAGGGCATAATTTCCGCTGGTTTACGATTGCGGGCCTAAACGAGAAACAATACATGAATCACTTAGCGGGGGCGGCGGCTCCGCCGCCAGGGCCGTAATAGATGAGTACTTTCCGGATTAAAACGCAACATATTGAAATATTTTTATTTCGCCCCGGGAAGCAGCCCCCGCTGTTTATGAATATTGCAGGGCTCCATTGCGTGGGATTTTTTCGCGCTCGCCGTGAGTTACGATCGACGGGCTTTTTATATTTTTTTGCAACCCCCGCCGCCCTTAGCTTCTCGCCCTCCCGTCCCCCAAAACTCGAGGCGAGGGCGTGTATTTTTTAATTTTATTAGCGTCGTTGCGGCCCCGCCGAGCGCGCAGCGCCCTCGAATTGTGAATTATTAGGTCCGCGGGTCTGCGAAACGAACAGCGACGTCGTTCGCGAAGTGGAACGGCGGCAGTAGGCCTTGAAATGACGTCACGAGGTCGTTCTGCAATTCTGATTGGTCGCAAAGTTCCACTGGCTATGACGTAAGACAGTTGTCAGTGAAACCTAACCAAACTAAATTTGAGACCTGGTAGATTCGAATACCTATCTAATTAAGTCCATGGCATAATTCTAACGTTGTTGTTTTTTTATGCTAACAAAGAAATACGTCAAGACATGCTAAAATAATTTAATTATCAGGCACAGAGCAAGATGTGGAAAGCGGATGACTTGGCAATTGGACAATGATGGAAAAATATTTTTGTAAGTTATTAGGTACAAGATGCGTAAGACTACCACGATGTAATAATAAAGATAGGGAACAACAAGTTTGAGACAGTAGAGGAATTTAGATACCTAGGCATAGTGAAACGGACCATCTTAGTATATTTTTTTCGTTTTTTATCAAAATATTTTTTCGCGAAACAGACCGCCTCTGTCGGCAAATTTAAAAGGAGACATGGGATATAAAATTGTATACCGGATAACCAGACGCGTACCCAAACTATCTATTTTTAGAAAGTGTCCTTTTGTCAGGCCCCGTTCTCAAGGCCGGAAAACAAACCACCCGATTCGCCTTAACCGACCGATTTCACCGTCTCCGTCTATCCGTTAGGGAGAGCGAAACGGTATACTTCTGTACCTGGTCCTAAGGGGTGGCTTTTCGGAGAATTTCCTACCGCCCCGGGCAACCACGTTTTTGCCAGCCTCTAGTGCCGAAGCCGTCTTTTCCGAGCGGCCAATTAGTAAATCCACCGCGCTCCTTCCGCCTGGCCCATTAATGACCAAACTGTACTTAAGAGATTTTTATACGAAGGCTTTCACGGCCGGAGTCAATAATGAAATTACGACTTTCGGATCTGAACCGTGTCATGTTGAGTGGAAAAATACTCGACGTTTCGCCCACAATCATATGGGGCTTCTTCAGGAGGAAGAAAAGAGGCAGAGAGAGCACGGTAACTCAACGTGTCAACCACGCCAGAGGCGAAACTCAGTCTACGATAAGTGGGAGCTTGGCGGAAGTATTTATACCGGTTGGAGATGCGGCCGAGTGAGGGGCGGGGCGTAATACTGGGTGCCAGACACTAGACAGGGGAAAGCCAGTATCACGGTTGAGGTTGTGAGGGCGTTTGGCGATCTCCACCGATTCTCGGATTTTACGTGTGTAATAATATGGGGACTGGGCGATAAGGGAAGAATTATCGAAAAGTATCTGATGTCCTGTGTTGTGTTGATGTTCAGCCACAGCTGAATGTGACAAGAGGACTGTTTGTAAACACCGTCGGTGTTCAGAGATGCGGGTTTTGATAGAACGACCTGTTTCGCCAATATACTGTGCACCACAGGAACAAGGGATGGTGTAGACGCCTTTAGACGATAGGGGGTTTAGTTTGTCTTTGGGAGATGGAAGTAGATGGCCTATTTTCGAGGGTGGTTTGAAGACGGTTTTTATACCGCTTTTACGAAGAATTTTGTTTATACGATCAGTGATGCCGGGAATGTACGGGAGAAAAGCAACAGAATTGGAAGTGACTGTTTTTGGGTTTCTTTGGTGGGGGTTAAGATGGCGGTTAATGGTGTTTGTGATATCCCGTTTTTTATAACCATTGTTTTGAAGGCTGTGGCGTACATGATTTAGTTCGGATTGGAGATTTTCTATTTCAAGGCAAGTTTTATAAACAAACGTCAGGCAATCCCATGGGCTCCCCCCTTTCTCCTGTCGTTGCTGACATATTTATGGAATCTTTTGAAACGATAGCATTAGAATCTTCAGGTCTCAAACCCAAGGTCTGGCTCCGTTATGTCGATGACACTTTCATAATTTGGCCACATGGTGAAGACACTCTCCCATCCTTTCCTGACCACCTCAATAACCAACACAAAGACATCAAATTCACCATGGAAATTGAATCCAACCAATCGCTCCCATTTCTCGATGTGTTGGTTACCCGTCTCCCCAATGGTCACCTTAATCACTCAGTTTATCGAAAACCCACACACACTGATAGATACCTTCATGCCCAGTCTTGTCACCACCCGGCCCAAAAACAATCTGTCATCAACTCTTTAGTTCATCGAGCCATCTCCCTATCACAGCCCGAAAATCTCCAATCCGAACTAAATCATGTACGCCACAGCCTTCAAAACAATGGTTATAAAAAACGGGATATCACAAACACCATTAACCGCCATCTTAACCCCCACCCAAGAAACCCAAAAACAGTCACTTCCAATTCTGTTGCTTTTCTCCC
>Ga0181469_100572_pt1 | contig 13920 bp, 17 predicted proteins | sample InSIn2SAF170_2_FD_119081 | JGI IMG/M metagenome (GOLD analysis project Ga0181469, IMG submission 119081) | Clean room microbial communities from NASA Spacecraft Assembly Facility at Jet Propulsion Laboratory, Pasadena, California, USA -... ... | reverse complement strand
ATTTAGCAATAATAAGGCTCTGGATATGATGATGAAGATGGGTTTCAAGCCTGGCCAAGCTCTGGGAAAACGTCTGTTCGGCGATGATGCTGGAACAGCTTTAACGAATCAATCTGAGACGGATGACAATGAAGACGATGGCTTTATCCCTCTGCGAACTGGTATTGGTGCAAAGAGAGTAGCGCCAGCTACCGAGTCAAAACCTTCGAAAGAAACCGCTCGCGTTGATGATAGAAGGATTGATCCGATAGAGATCCAGATGAGGCAAGGTGAGCAATCTCTCATCTGATGGCCGTGAGCAAATACTGACAATACTATGAAGGCCGGTCAGGATTAGGTGTCGAAGAAGCCAAAAGACGCAGATTGAATGCACTAGTCGACGAGTCTGGTTCAAGAGCAAGTCTTGGAGTCGACGACTATCGCTCACGCGCAAAAGACAACCACGATGAACGGCGAGCTCTAGGCAAGCTGGTCTCTGCCCGGAAGACGTTAAAGGAGCTAGATGAGCGAGCTGGCGTCAAGGATAACTATCTTTGGCTAGATCCACATGAAGAGTACGCTCGTATGCGTGCGGAACTCATCGGAGGGGACAGATTTGGTCCAAAAAGCAGATTAGGAGACTTCGGAGCTGTCGATGAAGCGGATGAGGATAATTATGGATTTGGAGACGATCAGAACAAGGATAAGATGACGAAGGAGGGCAAGATCGATATCAACCTGGAGGGAGAAGAGATCTTCGAAGACGATGAGATCGTTCAGCGGGAAGAGGACAAGGAGCGCTTCCTCGCGATGGATGCACGACAGCGTCTTGATAAGACTATCGGACATCTGAGAGACAAGTACCAGTAAGTACACGACATCACGTCTGCACAGGGGTGTAGGGAAGCTGATCTGAGTAACAGCTACTGTCTCTGGTGTGGAGCTCAATATAATGACAAAGAAGACATGGAAGCAGATTGTCCTGGCCCTGACGAAGACGATCACTAGACCGGCTGGAGTTTACGTTTCCTACAGGCTCGCGTAAGCCATAGGCGATTCCAGAACACGGTATCCAAGAAGCATTCATCATGCAAGGCAAGGGGCGTCCCCGCTCTCAAAGGCTCTGTTAAAAGCTGCCTAGTAATGCCTCAAGCTCGCGATCCTCCTTCGTAAAATTCTATCTCACGCAATCTGATTTTGCGCAGAAATGGGGAGAGTAGGAACCAATAAGCACGGCTTGTTTAGCGATACATATATAGCAGCACGTCTCAAGCAGCTTGAAGCACCATAATAGGTGAAGCGATCGATAGCCGGAGCTCAGTCAGAAGGTATAGTGCTCGATAAGGCTCCTAAACTTTTCTTCTCGAATTAAACGCCTCGCGCCAAAGTTGAAAGCTATAAAACAACGACAATGTCTAGAAAATGTAAAGTAGATAAAATCATGAAGATAGCGGCCGAGCATATAGCACTTCGTCTAGGTAAGATAAGGACATGATGCTTATAGATATCTGAGAATATCGTCATAGACTACCCTCGTAGCTTTTGAGCTGTCTCGAGGTGTCCAAGAGCCGCTGTAATGCCATTTATGCTCTTCATTGCCTTGTCGTCTGGCTTCTGCAATCTTTGCACTCGGTCTCCAGAGTCTGACTAGATTGTCGTCTCCGCAAGTCGCGAGCTGGTAGAAGTCATCTTGTCAGCCATGTGCCTCCTGAGCGAGAAGAAATGACTCACAGTATCGTTCGCCCAATCCATGCCTCCGACTTCAGCGGTGTGTCCCTTGAGAACTGTACTAGCTTCCCTCGTTTCTCCGTATACCTTCCTAGCATTGACAGTGTGCAGATCCCACAAGTGTGTATCACCACCTTGCATTCCTGAACTTCCAGAAGCTAGGTAACGACCATCTGGAGAGATCGATAAGCGGACGTAGAAGGAAGAACTTGTGAAAGAAGGTGCTGAAAAGACATGCATTGGCGCATGGAGAGGGCGGGAGAGATAGTGTGGGTCGTGCACGTAAATCCTGAAATGTCTCATTAGCCAGACAATCTATGTCATGCCTCGAGGAGGACGTACTTGGAATTGGTGCTCAAAGCATACAAGCGACTTCCATCGGGCGATAGGCAGAGGGATGCAATACCATGCGAGCGGTTCCTGCTATTTGAAGACGAAGGTGGAATACTTGAAGAAAGACTGTATGAAGAAGTAAAGTCGAGTGTCTCTTCGGTTGAAGGCGGGTTGATGCGTCTTGAGACTGTCTTTCTCAGATCCCATACTTTGACGACGCTGAAGGAAATTCGCAATATAAGTAAACACGCAGAACACAGAGAAGTGGATGTATATAACGCACCCGTCTGCGGATCCTCCTGAAGCAAGCAAGTTTTCCTGGTGTTGCAGATAGACGATAGACGTAGGACTGCGAGTCGATGATCGACTTGCTTCTTTGCCTTTCCGACTCTTTGAATAGGTGTTGTGTGCAAAGCGGATGTGATTGACGGGTGCGAGGGAAGTTGAGCCTTCTTTAAACAGGGAAAGGTGTATCAGCGAACGTGATCGAAGTCAGTAGAGGATATATTATGTATGTACGTACTCTGTGGCTGTACTCGCTGGTCCCAGATTGCGATAGAGCCATCTCTGGAAGCAGAAGCAAGCAGATCTGGCATATGCACCATCAGCATAAATCGCTAACAACGTCATGCTAGCTTGAATGGACGCACGAGGATTATGAGGATCGTAAGCGATCTGTTTGACTGAGCACGTATGGACTCTGAGCGTAGCTGTCTTCTTTCGAGTCTCGACGTCTGTAAGGTTGATGCTTTGATCGCCTGATGCCGTTGCCTGGATTTGGATGGATTAGTATGTGGCGCAAAGAGAAGAAGTTACGTTTGCTCACTAGCTGTCGATCGTCTCCACTCCAGCGGAGGTCGAAGACAGCATTGTCGTGTGCATGGAACGAAGTGGCAGCGGAGCCTGTACGAAGGCTTTGCGTCAGTAAAAAGAATGGCATACACACAGAATAGATTGAGCCTACAAGCATCTGTGTCTTTCCTCTCTGCGTCTAGGATGGTGATTGTGCCTTCTTCGTCTGCGACCGCAAGTACTTTCTTGCCGTTCCTCTTGGAGGCTGCGGACATACTAGTCAGGTCATACATAGGAATATGTCAATGGTAATGGACTCACCATTGCTGAACGCGCATGCGAAAGGAGGGGAGTAGTCTCTGTCGCACCTCCTCGAAACCGAACGAAAGACGTCCCTCGAATAGTGCGATACGTATGAGTCCAGTTGTTCACTGCAGTATGTGCCTGCAGAGCATCTTTCATCAGCTCAATTCAAGCTAGCAGAGCGAACACTGCCTACCGATGTTTCGCCTGAGATAACCGCTTTGCAGGATGTTTGCTGAGTATTCCTTCAAGCGCGATACCTCGTCCAAGCTTTGATGTGCAACCTGTCCTCTGTTTCTTGCTAGCAGTCTCTCCCTTCGTGCTCTACGTGCCTCATCTATAATTTCCTGCTCCTCGTCCTGCTCTTCTTCAGCATCATGGCTGTCTGCAGCATCTTCACTGGATAGTTTGATTCTCTTGCTACTGGATGCTTCCTCTTCTTCCTCATCGCAGCCTGTCTCTAGCGAATCATCCGAGCGGAGCAGACCCGAGCTGTATCCCTCATCGCCGCCGCAAGCTGACGAAGACGACGAAGAGATCAAGGGCGAAGACAAGCGGGATCCATTGGATGATTTAGGAGCAGCAAAAGCCAGTAGTGATGTCTGTCTTAGCAGTTTTGGGCGTCCAGCTTGTGACGGTGCGAGCTTTGACGTGGATGCCTCTGCGTTTGCATAGTGATTGACGCTGTTTGTGATATCGAGCAGGACCTCCCTCATAGTTTCTCACTTCCTGAAAATTGGTAAGAAGCCAACCTGTGAATTGCTGTTTCCTCATTGTTCGCCAGCTTCGTCGACCAACGCTTTGGCCCGCAACTAGGCCTCGACGCGTCACGTAGAGTGTTTATTGACACGTGACCAGCGTACCAGAAACGCGTAAAGCAGCGCGTCATAGTGGAAGTGTAGGCGATGAGTGTATAGTATATAGCTACTCGTACATGTGTTGTGCATTTCTCGCTCTCAAGCCTCGGTTAGACCTCAGAAACGTACACGCTCTCTGGGCGTGATATACCATCAAAGGCTCTAGCAGTCTCGAATTCGCTCTCCTCATCGCTACCGCATCTCTCGTCCTCATCGTCTTCATCGTCAGATGGTTCAGAGTACACTTCATCGCTATCCGGATCCTCCTGCAATCCGGCCGAGTAATCAGAAGGCTGGATCGTGCCCTGGAAGGTGCATATCAAAGGACTCACCACGAGCCCTTTACCTGATATCCCAAGTCGATCATGCTTCGCTACTCTCCATCTAATGATGACCTTCGCTGATGGACCGTAGCACCACGTCGGACTGGTCAACAGATCCATACTGCGCAACTTGTAGATGGCTCTGCTTCTCGTAATTTTGAGAGCGGGTGCTTGGTAAATCTGGCTAGGTCTAGTCAACCATCGCCTAGTCTTGTCGAACACCAAGATTATTCCATTCGCTTGCTCCGATCCTTTGTCTTCGTCAAAATCGTCCTCGTCCATAACCTCTGTGTCGCGACATTGTATCTATCAGGAGTGTGCATAGAATGGCGCATGCGTCACACCTGACCTGGATGTATTCGCAGCACGCTCAAGTGGTGATCTGCCAGGAAATCTCGCAGAATGCTGACAGGCGTAGGCTGAGAAGCAACATCATTATCGATGCGTCCACTGATAGGGTATTGTACAATGACTCCTTACAGGCCCATGATGAGGAAAGTCAAAGTCTTCCTGGCAGGCATGAAGCAGCATCGTCCAGAAGGTTTTTCTAGCACCAAAGTCTTGACATTGACCAGCGTGTAGATCGATGAATTCGTTCCATAGTTTGTCATGAATTTCGGTCATGCTGAAGTCGTGCCAGCATTCGGCGCAAGGCTCATCTCGACTCCTGTCCAGCCAACATTCGTAATCTGGGCCAGAAGAGCACCATTCGTGAAAGGCCTTTCGTGTGCGGGGCAGACCATAGAACGTCCTAAACAGCGGACATTGACAGCTTGATGGAGGTATCTTTTGCATGGCTCTGACGAGCTCGCGTTTCACTACTTCGGCTTCAATTATGGCCATGAGTTCCACAGGAAGACAAGCCAGAGAGGTGCGATTGATGCGTCGGTGTGTTTTCCTTTGTCGCAGCCTGCAGAGGCGTAGCGCTTTAAGAAATTGCCAGGCATAAGCTGCTTGCCAGGCCGCGCCGATAGAGGTGCTGAAGCCCCAGCCGCCGACGTAGAGAGGTTCAGACATGACCGTGAAATGCTTGGATTTAGGACATTGCAAAGTTGGTCAGAGAAAGACAGAGTCGGGAATTGGGCAAAAAACACACGTGTGCATATTGCGTATTTAAAGTGAATCGGCAAGCTCACTCGGAGAAGTAGCAGGAACGACAATATCTAACCCTCACTGTGAGCTTGGATGACTAGCATCTATTCGATCCCCATTCACGTCCGTCTAAACGAGATTTGTTTGACCTGCAAATTCTGCCTGGCCTCGTCACTCCTTTCCTTCGCAAATACACCTGATTCGATTCATCTGCCTCGAAGTTGCTCTTTGCCAAGTTAGAAGCTGTTGCTTTCGGCCTCGTCATCCGCTGCACGGCAGAGGGTCAACAAGGACCTGTACACGAAGCAATCAAGGAGCGAACTAACCTGGCATCATGTGGCATCTGAAGAGACGATGCTTGTCTACCACGTCGCCTGCTTCATCGACAGGCAAAAGACCGACGCGTTCCAGCTGATGTATGACATCGGATTTTCTGTAAGGCAACTGTGCGATTTGATGGAAGTCGTCGTTGTTGGTGAGTGTTGTGGAGGCACTGTAAGTTAGGGCCACATTGTTCGGCTCCCAGCTTGCTGAATCTGCGATGAAAAGCCCGAATAATATGATTGGCGGAAGTACCTATTAGCCATGGCCTAGCATAACACGTACATATACCAATAGAATGCAGAGTCAGATTATGATCAGACAAGAGCTCCTGTATGTATCTCTTGTGTAGCGCCTGGGAAGGTCGGGTCAGACAACTATGGCAGCTCATCGGGAATGTTCACTTACGTTCACAGAACCGACCGGCGGTTTGTTACGTTCTATGGTATGGTGTATGAATTCCGCAATTTCTTCCCAGTACCGGTCTCCTGCCTCAAGATCTTCACATTGTTCTCTGTGCTCTTCCTGGTACGTCTCCCACAGCCTTTTGTACTGATCACTCTCCTGGAAAGGTCTCAGATGCTCCGCCCCTGATATTCTGTCTCCATCTGGCTGCGAAGATAGACCTTTCTCGTTACAAAATTCGCGATAGGCGTCCTCAGTGGCCGACCCGTCAAGGAAGTCTTGCCATAGGTACTCGCCGCAGTCGCATTTATTTTCTGGAACGTCTACCAGAGTGTCATCCATGACAGACTTGACGAGGTGCGTCTCAATCATGTCAAGCACCTCATTCGGGAGGGACATGAAGGAGCGGCTCTCGGATGCCTTGGGCATGCTTTGAAGTCGCAGTCTGACGAGACGAAACGTCTTGACTGCACTCCACGCGTGGGCGAGCCAGAAGTGTCTGACATTTGTGTCGAAGCCCCAAACGGCTCTATAGAGAAAGTCTGGCATGGCAGGGGGGACAGAAGTGGTGCGCGCACAAGCAGAGAATAGCAGTGTCAGCGTCAAAGCAGATTTGTATTTAAAAAAGACAGAGTTGCAAGGTCGGCAAGAGTAGAAGGGGTTAATCCGCAATGATAAGGCGAAGCTAATATACAGCTAGATTGGTTTACATGTTTGTAACGAGAGTGTACTCATGACTCTGACAAGCACCGGTCTAATCTGAAAACAATCCAAATCGTGACGGTCCTAAAGAGCACCGTAGTAGTAGCTTATAAGTCTCTAGCTGCTAGCGCTTCTCGATGTTGCAGCGGCTTGGTCTCCATCGACCTTCTTCTCCTCGTCGGCTGATTCGTCATTTTCTTGCTTGGCCTGAAAACATTCATTGTCAATCCTTCAACACGTGCGGACGCCCAACGGAAACGGCCAAGAAGCTTACAGTTATGGCACTGCCGGAGAGGTCTACCGGTTCTCCTTTGTATCGACGCGATGACCATTTCAGAGGTATCTTGGTAACTTTGCCATCTTTCTTTTCGATGCCCTGTGGCAGGATACCGTACATTCTTAGTTTAGAGAACAGCTTTGGCTTGTTGACAACGAAGGGACCAGGGATTATAGGCTTTGGTCGGGTGGCATACCAGCATCTTGTAGCGTGTATGATCACAAGGACGGGCTCGTCTTCAGGGTCTGAGAAAGGATCATCATAGAAATCGTCAAAGAAGAGTTCGTCGTAGTAGCCGTCTGTAGACGCAGATCAGATGGCTTCCGGTGGCCTCGATCGGTATCCCGCAACTGACGCATTGGTAGCTTGAAGCGGGGCAGTTCCATATGGTGGTCTACTAGGAATGTATGTAGCATCACGGCATTGCCGTCCATCTATTCCATATGTGTCAGATCCGTGGTGAAGGCGACAGCTATGGACCTACAGAGCCGTATGCGCAAGAGGCATACAAATCCTTCCAGAACTCCCTACCCTCGATCCTGGTATCACAGTCCCCATAGTGTTCATCGTAATACCCTTCGTACCACTCTTGGTAGTCTTGCGTCTCCTCAAAGGCACTCCATTTCTCCTTATAGGACAGTTCTTCGGAGATTGTATCGCAGAAGTCCTCGAATTCGCTCTGTACATCAGGTATCTCCCTTAAGTCCGCCGAGAGGTCACAAGTACAGTCTCCTCTGGGCATCTCCCAAAGCGCGGTTTCTAGCCCTTGCTTGAGAACTTCGGCTTCAATCATATCCAAAATCTCGACAGGAAGGGAAGCAAGGGAGGTCTGGTTGGAAGTTTGGAGAGTATTTTGCTGTCTCAGTCTGACGAGTCTGAATAATTGGAGGCTCCTCCAGGCAAAGGCGGCTTTCCAGAGTCGGTAGAGCTTGATGCTAAAGCCCCAGGCTCCGACATAGTGGGCTTGTGTAGACATTAGGATGAGTAGAGAAGTGTCAAAGTGCGGTGACCATTAGATACTGTCAGTCGAGAACGAGTCGATAGAAGGGCAAGGGGTACGTGAGCAGAACGCGTTGCGCACAAGTTGTCAGGGGTCAGCGTTTCCTCAATCGGGACAATGTCAAGGATGTAGGCTACATGACTGATATACACTGAGGTGCTTGAGAGGCCGGACAGAGAATAAGGACTATCTATCGCGTCTGGAGCGCTGTGAGTTGGGCAAGAGACCTTGGCAATTCCGAGGACTTTGCCAGCTTCACTATCCCACAAGCTCTGTATTGCTCCGTCGTCATTCCCATCGTATGTCACTACTGAAGTTGTCAGAGAACTCTTGAATAACCACCAGTATGAGAAAGGCTGAAGGAAAGTTACGGCGCGAAGGTCAAATAGTGATTACCTGCGAGATGAGCTGAAGAGGTCCGCATCAGAAGCTGCGAGTCATGCTTATTCGGCCCATTTGGGGAGATCCATAGCGAGAGTTATATACCATCGTCATATACAGTAATACAGGGCTGGGGCCAGCTTGGTCGAACTACATCTCGGTACATCAGAACTTGAAGTTGTCCTTTTTACTTCTGGCATTGCGTGCTTCTGCGAAACAAGGGGGATTCAGCCAATAGCGGGAAGATCATGACAAGGGGGCGCCGCACCTTGCATCTTTCTCCTCTTGGCATTCTCTTCCGCGACCACATCAGACAGATCTTCTCGACCGCCCTGTCCTGCCCCACCCTGCCCGCCAGAGGTCTTTGCAGTATCGTAGCGCTTCCGTAGTTCAGCTTCGGACAATCCCTCGAGCTCAGCTGCGTCCGACACGTCCACGCCTTGTGCCTTGCGCTGTGAAGAAAGCGGCAATCAGCGTTAGTAAGGTTGCGTACAAGATGTTACTCACCTTCTGACCCCGATCGTCGACTCCGAGTATAGGTACATTGCCAGTCCCGATATTCCTCGTATCGTACGAACGATCCGAGCCAAGTAGCCCAGAAATGTTCGAACGCTGCTCCTGCACAACCTGGTATAGCTGTCTTGGCGGCCCGCCTGCATCGGTATCTGTTGTTGTTTCCCTTCTCTTACGCAATTCGAGGAAGTCGGGGGTCTCCAAGCCTCCTGGGACCGTCGAAGCCACAGAAGTGAACCCTGAAGGTGTCTCCATCCCTTGTGCCATCGATGAAGGCGTTTGCAATCCACCAGCAGGCGCTTCGTCCTCATCCATATCTTCCTCTTCCGACTCTTCATCTTCTGATTCTTCCGCATCCGGATCGAGCTCTCCCCACCTGGCTTTATTCACAATTTCCTGCTGCTGATCTGCCGCCAATGCTACGCCAAAGACATCTCCGTACAGCGGCCTGTTGAACTCATCTACTGGCGGTTTACCCCAACCACCAGGATGAAAGCCCCATTGTGCGCCTTCAGGAATAGGTGCATTCAACCCTGGTATCCGCAGATTCGGATACGAGGGAGGTGGCCCAAACCGCTGCATGGCGATCAACCAGGGCGGTGGTGCCAAAGGAGGTATACTTAATGCTTCTTTTAGCTCTTTCGAAAGATCACCCGGCTTCTTCTCCTTCAAGTGCGTCTCGAATTCTTTGCCTTCATAGTATACCTCGCCAAATGCAGACATAGGAGGCTTCGTCTGAAACTTGAAGAATGCGTCGTGTAGCTTCTGATAATCAATATCGATTTTGCCCATCTTCGGCTGTACTCGCTCCCTCGTCTTCTGCTTGAGTGATTGCTGATCTTCCTTCTCCTTGATGGCATCCCGCTGCGAAGCAATCCCAGTATCCGCGATGAAAGCTGGTAGCTGGAATGCAGGCTTCTCAATACCCTTCTTGCCGGATAGGTAGTCTCGTTTCGCAGACCAATGTGGAGGAATAGGAATGGTATTTCGATAGCTTTTCAGGTGGACCAGCAGACGAGGATCCAAAGCAGACACATCGACCCAGTCTACGACATCAGGACGCTTGACTAGACGCTTGAGCTCGGCTACGCTCAGTCGATTCGCCTTCTTCTGCTTGCGTTTTGAAGCCTCAGGCTGCGCTTTCTGCGGACGTGAAGCGGCTTCAGACATTGTTGGATATATAGAGAAACGTAACAAACGAACCTCCTCGTCCTCGCTGAGCGCCTCATCGTCGCTGTAGTATACGTGACCTTTGCCAGTTTCTTCGTCCACTTCGCCTTTGACAGCTGGCTCGTCGACTACTTCAAACTTCTGAAAGATGGCCTTGAACTCTGCTGGCATATCGTCGTCCTCTAGCAGGGCCGACGTCGACGGCTTGACCTGATTTTCGCCAGATTTCAGCTTTCTTGCGATCTTTCCAAAATGGCCAGCGAGAACGTACATCGTCGTCCGCATCATCGTACATATTGTGATCGGCACCATTGCTACGCTGCTGTTGCTCCTTCACGCCGTTCGCTGGCTCTGCTGGCTCTGCTGGCTCCCTCTCTGCTGGCGCTGCTTGACCGTTTTGGCTGGCTGCTCCCGCTGGTTCTGCTGATTCCTCCTGCTCCTTCTTCTCCTTCGCTTTGAGCTTCTTCAGCTGGCCTTTGCTGAGCTGGCTCTTCTTGACGGTCGCCGGAGCTGCCATGGTTTGTGGGTCAAGACAGAAAGGAGCAAATAATATGAAAGCTAGTGAAGAAGATGCAAATACTGCGACAAACCCTACAATGCATTGATTACCACTCATGCAATACATCACATCCCTAGCTTGCGAGAGGAGCCTGTCCAATCCGAGCAGCTAATAGGAGGACTCCCTGGACCTCCCGTTTGCGACTAGGGAAGATACTCCTGCTAGCTGTGTTATACTTCACTGTGTGCCGCCGCGTACGGCTATGGAGCTGACTGACTGTGCCCATGCGACCGAGCCAGCGGTGATGCTGTCCAATGCCGTCTTCTTCGTGGCTGATAAGATGCACGGCATAGCATGCACGCTTGATGAGGCTACCAAATCGACTGTGTCTTGCCAGCATGTCCTTCTCTCCGCTGATTTGGTCCTCCACTCCATGAGCTTGCGCCTTATCCGTAGGTATGGCTTGGTAGACCTGTAAATCCGTCTGTATGCCTCCCTCCCCACTGAGAGATATGTAGGGATGGAGTAGCTGCCAGAGCTCCGAGCCGTGCGAGAGGTCGATACTTGTCTCCCAGGTATATGGCTGGACAGCGCTTGCTACCAATTCTGACAGAGGCGCTCTATCGTGCCAACGATCAGATACGTGCCACATCAGTTTGATGCAAGAAAGAGACTCACCCTACACCGCCATCGAAACCGGCTGGATGAAAGACAAGATGCGCAATGTAGATTGAATCTGGCGGGCCGAGCAGTCGGAAGCTTCGCTTATTAACGCAGTCCATGCGCAGGAACAAGGCATCCTTGGTGCCAACGGTAACGAGGGTGTCGACGGGTCGGCCAACCAGCGAATGATCTGACGTCTTTGTCTCTGAAGGAGTGCCAGCCTCCATAGTTGTGCAGTCAGGGTTGCGAGATGAAGACAGGAGGACCATCAACCAGTGACGTAGAAGATGCTGACACAATCCAGTGCCGACTGACAGCAGTGGCCAGCTGATCTGCCTTTCAGCAACCCAATGTTTGTGTTGACACATAGGGCTAGCTGGGAGACTTAGCTCGGGCACTGGTGAAAGATGCATGACATCTTGCTGGGCAATGCTCGTTCGTCGAATAGGATGGAGGGATGAAGCGGGTCAGAACATGCAGGAAGTTGTATAGTACTGTATATCAGGTAGTCAACGTGAAGAAGCAGGTGTACATAGCCATCAGTATAATCAGTATGCGGACTCAGTTCTTGACCGCTGTTTTTGCTCTTTCTTGCCCAACCCCCATCGACCAGCAGCAATGCCGACGATATCGGTCAACAAGGTCGACTTCTTGCGGGAGCTGGATCCATCGAGGAGTAAACCGTACAGTGAGGAAATGCCAGCAGAATTGCGAACACAGAGTATCGAGACTTTGAAGCGTCGTTGACTTGTGGAAACATCCAGCGACCGACGAGCTCGACCTGATTTTCTTCGAGTATGGCCTCGAGCTGGATGCGGATGTGAGATACTGAACAGCACACAAGACCTCTTGAAGATATCCTTATGGCTTTCAATTCCCTCTAGACCTCCCTAACCCATCCAGAAGAGCTGCCGCACAAGCTCAAAATCGAAGTTCCTGCAAACAGATACGACTTGCTGTGCCATGAGGGACTGGTTCGCGCGCTGAGGATATACACTGGAAGAGAAGAGGTAGCTCCTGCGTCAAGTTTGGGCAAATGTTCAAAGAATCTGACTTGGCTTGCTCGGTCTGTAGCCTCCGGTATACAAGATAGTCCCGCCTGTCAAGGGAGCAGGTGAAAGATGGGTAGATATACTACCAGAGGTGCGTTATCCTAGGCCGCAAGCTGGAGATTGCAGCTGATGTCCGTTGTGATAGACCGCTCAAATACGTCCATACTTCGCATGCGCAATTCTGCGCGACCTCTCCTTCACTCCAGAATCCTATGCATCCTTCATCGACTTACAAGACAAGCTTCACCAGAATCTGGCCAGAAAGCGAACCCTAGTAGCTATCGGCACGCATGACCTGGACAGAATCGCGTGCGTACTCCTCACACAGTGTCCACCGCCGGAGCAATGCTAACTACTTCATGTACAGAACTGGAAGAATCTCGTATGAAGCTCGCCCGCCCCAGGACATCAAGTTTGCGCCTCTTAACAAAGACACTGTCTACCGTGCAGATGAGATGATGGAACTCTTCGAGGTGCGTCTAGCGCAGGTCGTGATGCTTCACAGCTCATCTATTCAGCCTTGCAGTCCGATAAGCATCTCGCCCAATATCTGCATATCATTCGTGACTCACCCGTCTACCCTATCATTTACGATTCCACTCAGCAAGTCTTGTCCATGCCGCCTATCATCAATTCACAACATACAAAGATCACACTCGACACGAAGAACGTCTTTATCGATGTGACAGCAACAGACCAGACCAAGCTGGCGATAGTCATCAACATGATGGTGACCATGTTCTCAGGCTACACGAAAGACCCCTTCACGTATGCCAGTTGACTTGTTCTTGGAAAGCGTTACGTTGACCAGCTTGTTCCATTCTTCAGCGTCGAGCAAGTGCGCATGGTCTATCCCGATGGCCGGACAGTCAACACACCAGATCTATCACCCACCAAATTTGAAGCCCATCTATCCTACATCAATTCATGCACAGGCTTGAACCTCGCTCAATCCGAAGCCATCTCGCTCCTGAAGAAGATGGGCAACGACGCAAGACCAGGCGAATCTCGCACGATCTCAGACACGATCATTGTCAACGTGCCGCCCACTCGTCCTGATATCTTACATGAGTGCGATATTATGGAAGATGCGGCTATTGCCTACGGTTTCAACAAACTTAAAAAGACTTTCCCAGCGACAAATACAGTTGCTGTACCGCTACCTATCAACAAGCTGTCAGATCTCGTCAGGAAAGAGTGTGCTATGAGCGGCTTCGTCGAAGTGCTGCCATTGATCCTTGTCAGTCTACTCCTCAAGCAGTGCCTCAACACTCTGCGTGCTGACTTTGCGACTTCAACAGTGCTCGCATGACGAGAACTTTGCTTGGCTCAATCGCAAAGACGATGGTACAACTGCAGTAGTGCTAGAAAACCCCAAAACCGCCGAGTATCAGATCGTGCGAACCTCCCTTCTCCCCGGTCTTCTCAAGTCCGTTCGAGAGAACAGGAAACATTCCCTGCCACTCAAGATCTTCGAAGTCAGCGACATCGTCGTGAAGGACGATTCGGATGAGCGAAAAGCTAGAAACA
>Ga0181469_100570_pt1 | contig 13924 bp, 23 predicted proteins | sample InSIn2SAF170_2_FD_119081 | JGI IMG/M metagenome (GOLD analysis project Ga0181469, IMG submission 119081) | Clean room microbial communities from NASA Spacecraft Assembly Facility at Jet Propulsion Laboratory, Pasadena, California, USA -... ... | reverse complement strand
CCAACGATGGGTCCAACGAAGGAAAGGTGTATGGAAGAAGAGCTAGAATAAGAGGACTGACCTGTTTGAAAGACGCATTCGCCGGAGATGCTTTTGTCTTGTGCACCGAAAGAGAAGCCTTGATACGCAGTACCGTCTGCCAACTCGAGCACCATTTTCGAAGAAGACGCTTTCGAAAAGAGGTCGGTCGAAGAGCCGGTCGCATCGCTTGAAGGTTCGTCAAAGGCTGGGAAACATACAGGAGAAGCTAATGAACCACGCATCGTCGACTTGCGAGCGTGTTTACCGCGAGCAGGCGAACGCGAAAACGAATTTGAGCGTGACACGCCGGCGTCTTGAGTGCCGTCAGTCTGAGGAGGGGTATATAGGTAAGTATTTGAGGTATTGGAGTCACTAGGTTGCGCGCCATTGACAGAGATTGGCTGTGGGGGAAAAGCAGAAGGGAGTTCGAGGGAAGGCGTAGAAACGACAGCAGGAAGCGAGGTCGCATCGCTAGAAGGAGCCTGAGAGGCGTGTGCCATCTCCATGCGACCTATGCTTGGCTTCGCCTTGCTGCTCTGGCCAGACATGGTGTTTGGCTGGTTTTCGAGCTGAAAATTTTGGGTGAGCGGAGCTAGACAATTCTCGTCCGAAGGAGCCTACCTTTTGATTGAAGTGTATAACAAAGAAGGTGGTAGTGAGAGACAGAAGCGGTAGCCTGCTTGGGAAAAGCTAGCTGCTGAATCTGCTCGGTTTTTGACCTTGAAAAGATAGAAGACAAACCGCAGCGCAAAGTTTGGCGAGAAAATGATGACGCAAAATTTGTCGAAGAACAACGAGCTGATAGCGATAAATTCACTACTATCAACAACACCACAATCTCTGCGTCGGACGCGGACAGCTATCTGAAGTTTCTGAAGCGGAAGATATTCTACAGTTTACGTAAAGGCAGCATTTCGAGGAAGCAGTCAGATGACACGCTTGTAATATCCACTTCCTGTAAGACTCTATATGAATAAGTTAATGAGCCCGTCTGAGTAGGAATATAAATGTGCAAGGAACAGGGAGAGCATTGAAGGTCAAAGACTGGAAAATGCATGCTAGGTAGGCAGGAGGGCATGGACATCATAGGATGGCAGGCGCATGGTCGCTGAGTGACAGTGAGGAGTATATAGCATGGCGGCGTGCAAGAAGGCTTCTGGGCCTAGTCCCACTGAAGAGCCCTGATCTGGTCAATAGTGTAGGCGTTGGCGTAGCCCTTGGCCTAGGCAGCCATGTGCTCGTTACCAGCGTCGTCCACAGAAGAGACGATACCGTTTGAGTACATGTAGTAGAAGCTGCTGGGCTGGGATCGGCGGACCAGGCGAGCGATACCAGATCTTTTGGCTGCAGCCAAGTCGTCGTCCCAGCGTTGAGATCGAACGATGGATCTTCCGTTTATAGTGTAGGGTTGCATATTTTCAGAGGAGATAGATGAGGCGCTTTTGTTACTTCACGATGAGCTGGTGCGGAAGCAAAGAGGCAGGTTTGATGGTTTGGCACAAACTCGTAGGTCAGGGGCGATGCTACTGTAGGCGCCGTATACGATGCTGCCGGGGCGAAAATCACCGCCCTTGGAAGGGAAGTGATGGAAGGTTAGATCTTTGGCCTTGTTGGCAAACGGCATGGCGGGGCCTCAGATCCAACTCAGCCATCACAGACATGGTGCAGCGTTGGTATACTCGTCAGAGTGTGCTGATTTGCCCGGTGTTATCTGAGTCGCACGAGAAAAGCCTGGGACTACCGATGAACGACGAGTCTTCATCGACTAAGTATGCCCAATACGATCTCGTCTTGTTTCAGTACAGTCCAACAAGGTCGACGATGTCTCGGTACAAGTGGGTTTTGCAGGGTGAAAAGAAAAGAGGAAACGAACGACAACGCTTAGACGACGGTACCCGCGTTTGAGGCGATTCTCGGCCATAGATCTGCACACTCCTTTGCGACTGGTCCAGCGATGGCGGATCCCTTCATCTCTCCCTTGGGGTTGACTGTGTTTGCAGATGATAGACCGGATCAGCATGATGTTCGAATGGTAGCCAGAAGGACGGTCGAGTCCTGCCTTGCTCTTGCAATGAGATGTTGAAACATACCTATGACACCTGCGTTGTCCTCAAAGTAAAGGAAGACACCGTCCTTTCGTCTCCATGCTTTGCGTTGACGAACGACGATCGCAGGGTGGACTGTGTAGATTCAGGCGATAGTTTCAGCGTCCTGCTCCTCCATATATTTCCTGTATCACCACTGACCCTTCTTCCTCAGGTCGGGCTTTCCCTTCTTTACTGTCGCGAGGACCATATCTCCAGCAGCGGCAGCAGGCAGTCTGTTGAGACGGGATCCGGATCGTGTGACGGCGATAACGTAGAGGTTTTTACCACCGCTGTTGTCGCAGCAATTCATGACTGGAAAGACGTCGTTTCAGGACCTTCGTATGCATAATTTAGGTGTATCTCGATTAAAGCGTACCGGCACCGACGGGCTGAAAGCAAGCATACTATCAGTATATATACTTGTAGATGTATCCAACAAGAACACTCACCAAAGCCAGTGTCATGCGGAACTAGAATATGCACGAAGACCGCAAGTCAGCGAAAAGTCGGCATAATGACCTCGTTCGAAAACGGGCAGGGATTCCTTACCTTTGGTGCAGCACCACCTCCACGTCCTTGTTTACCCATGATGAATGTAGAAGTGTTGTTGTTGGATCAGTTGCACGCCAAGTCGCGCAAGGTCTGCAATCTCGTCGAATTCGGAAAAAGAAGAGAAATTCTCGATCACCAATGCGAAAGAGGGAGAACGAGAAAGGCTTTGCGAAGCTGCATTCCCAACTAGCATAGTTCCCTAACAGCAACTAGTCGCTGCTAGCGGCTCTCGGTGTCTGCGAGCTTTCGCGGCTTGCCTCCAGCGTCTGGAAGGCCAAACCTCCCAAATGTACATCCTCCATGTTTCACAATGCAATGCAACGCAAGCCTTTCTGACTCCTGATATCGTTACCTGCTATTTGCTTCGCTCAGCTGAATTCCCTCTCACCTCGCTACTGCCCTATCGAAGCGCTCGAACTTCTCCTAATTCCTTCCGCACATCGCCCTCGGTACCATTCTTGCTCAGCCATGACACCCTGGTACATCGTCTCAAACAGCTCTGCTGGTCAGAATCGTGCAGCCAGCCTTCTGGAGGGTGTTCTCTCGCTCTTGCAAGAAAAGGACGTCCAGCATACCCTCCTCAAAACCCGGTGTGAAGGCGACGGGAAACGCATCGGTCAAGTCATCAGTCAAGAGATGCAAGCTGGCAGAGAGCCTGTCACCATATGTGTCATTGGCGGAGATGGCACCCTTCATGAGCTGATTAATGGACTGGCGGAAGAAAATGTCCAAGTACCAGTACATTTCGTCATTGTCCCATCTGGAACTGCGAATGCCGTCTATCACTCCCTCTACCCCGAGACGGCTGCGAATCTGGAAGATTATGATCGCTTACTAGCTGTCAAGGCAGCTCTAGCCGGAAAGACTCCCATTCCCTTCTCTGTTCTGCAAGTCAAAGCTGGAGACAAGACGTTCTACTCACACGTCGTCACTTCGACGGCGTTACATGCTCATATACTAGAAACGGCATCCTCGCCAGAGTGGAGAAATATGTATCCAGGTACCGAGAGATTCAGGAAGGCGGCAGAGAAGCACTTCGGGACTCTCTATAAAGCCTGTGTCACGCTGAAAGCCCTACCATCATCTGGCGTACAGAAGTGGTCAGGCAAGACGAAATCGTGGGATAAAGTTTCAGACAAGGATGTCCGGATCGAAGCAGACTTCACCTACTTCGTTTCTGCGCTAGTGGATCGACTCGAAGCTACTTTCCTCATCGCACCGCAATCGAGTGCTAGAACGCGTTCCGCTGAAGCCGTCGATATCCTGCTTGTACGGGCAAAGAATGGTGCAGATAATTCAGCTAGGCTGCTTCAGATCCTCAATACTGCTTTTCAAGAGGGACAGCATCTATCGCTAACTGAACCTCTGAGAGGTGCTAAGGAGCTGGAAATGGACGGCGAAGGAGAGCATGTTGTTGAGTACTACAGGGCTTCCGGCTTCGAATGGTCACCAGTAGGTCTCGCAATGAAGCTTCGCAAACTCCTAGCTGAATTTGCGTCCCAGCTTGATGACAATGCAAAGCTCGTCTGCATCGACGGCACCACGCTCTGGCTGGACCAGGGAAAGGCTCTTGCATGTCAGGTCTCCGATCCCTCTACCTTCAACTTCCGCATCTATGTCTGAATATATATCTCGAAGTCCTCTGCTTGACATTAATCTGATCGTCCAATCGAAGTCTCATAAGTTCTATTATACGGTTTTTAGTTGCAGTGCTGGGTTCCGTCGTTGTAGCTATAGTCATCATTGTAGATGCAAGATTTGCTTCTCTCACTCGAAGGGCTGACTTGCTTCTACAACACGTGTCTTTTTCGGCTTCTCTCGACCATTTCAACTACAACGGCCTTGGTACAGCTCCTAGCTTCGACCCTACTCGCAATAGTCACTGTAGTTTGGCCACGATGGGCGAAGGGTCTGCGCGAACTCCGATAGCGAATCCAAATTTTGATCCTACCGCGACAGGCAGCGTGCAATCAGCTTTGGAACACGTCGACGCAGCTCTATCCACTTCAGAAAGCACAAGCGGACATATCAATGGACTTGTTTCCTTACACAAAGTCACTCCCTTGATCTTCTCGAATGTCCTTTCTGCACGAACCGGTCAGAATATCTGGCTGAAACTGGATGCTCTGCAACCTTCTGGATCATTCAAGATCCGTGGCGTGGGCCGTGTCTGTGCGCTCGCTTTCGAGAAATATGGGTCGAAAGCACATCTCGTCACGTCCAGCGGAGGAAACGCGGGTTTGGCAGCAGCGACGGCTTGCAAGTCTTTGGGACTCAAGTGTACTGTCTTTGTACCCGGCTATACCGAAGCATATGTCGTTGCTCTGCTACGGGATGGTCTGCAAGCGGAAGTAGTAGTCGGGGGTGATGCTTGGGATGCATGCGACAAGGCAGCAAGGAGGCTAGTCGACAAAGAGAAAGCAAACGGGGCGGTCTACGTTCATCCATTCGTTGGCGAAGATTTAGTGGATGGCCATGCTTCACTCTCACAGGAAATATATCAGCAGATGCAAGAAACTTCCCCAACTACCAAAGCCGACTTAATCATATGCACTGTCGGTGGAGGTGGGATGATACAGGGCATTATGCGAGGCCTCTCTCAAATAGCCAAAACCGATTCGTCCTTCTGTCCGCCACGTCTGGTCGCTACGCAGGACTTCGGCGCAGACTCCTTCTCTCAGTCCATGAACATGTTCTTCAGCGATGCGCAAACGAACGCCGAAGCCCATGTCACGCTGCCGGCCATCACGTCTAAAGCTACATCGATGGGTGCCAAGCGATGCTCGCCCGACGCGTTGCGAGACGCCAGAATTTATTCGCAATCAGGCAATGCCAGTGCATCAATACAATCACAACAAGCAGAGCCCCTGTCAAAAGACTTTCCCTACCTGTCTACGGTCATCATGGACGATGCATTGGCTGGATCAGCGACATGGCAGTTCCACAGAGACCACGATCTATTAGTCGAGATCAGCTGTGGCGCTGCTCTGGCACCCATCTACTTCTACGAGCGATTGCTGCAGCCGCTTGTAGCGAAAGCCAATCTCGGCAGGAAGGCAAATATAGTTGTTGAAGTATGCGGTGGAAGCAAGATAGACTTAAAGACCCTGGAAGAGTATAAGCAGGAGTATGGGGAGATGGAGGAAAAAGGTAGAGCATTGCTCAGCGGTAAAGAGGCGTAACGACTTCGGGCGGGCTACAGGTTTGAGGGGCGATGGTGATGAGCATATAGTAGAGTACTTATTTAGCGAAAGTTTCAGTGGGTGTTAGGGAAGGTAGAGCTTCAATCGTTATACTATCTTTCTACGCTGGCATCATGCTGCAAGCAAGACCTGAATTTATCTTACGTACAAGATATGATTAGTACTCTGTTGAAACCAAGCCTGTCATTGTTGAAGCAGATTTGCAAGTTATCGGAGTCAGGCGCGTCCGGCTCTTGGCTCACCTCTACCAATACATTTCCAAAATGTCGAAACCCAGCGGCTTCTCCCTTGAGAACCTTATCAGACCGTAATCTAGAATGTACAGACACCTTCAAAGCATTTCTGACAGGGAGCGTCTGATCTAGGAATATCCTCAAGCTTCAGCCGTACCGATGTGCAAGAGACGACTACTCCGCCGGTTAGGCTTGCATTTGCTTTATGATCTATCAAGTATATGTTTCTGACGTGTCCTCTAGGTATTCTTCTTGATGCGAACGAGAACGCCTATGGACCTTCGCTATCGGCAACCGAGTCAAACGGGCCATCAAGCTCGAATGGCAACCACAGCGCAGCCGACGAAGACGACTATGCAGCTCTACAGCTGAACAGATACCCTGATCCTGTTCAGGGCGAAATCAAACAGAAGTTTGCAGACTTTCGAGGTTTCAAGCACGGCCAGAAGGGTACTTTCCTAGGCGTAGGAAGCGACGAGATTATCGACCTCTTAATACGCATCACATGTATACCTGGAGAAGGTACAGGAGATGCTATCCTTGGTGCATTTGCAGTCTTGAATAATTAAAGTATGACGCGCTTACTCTTGTAATGTTACAGTCTGTCCGCCGACGTACGGCATGTATTCTGTATGCGCAGCAGTCAACGATGTAGAAGTCATCAAAAGTCCGCTTGATGTAAAGAACGGTCGCTTCTTGCCGAAAACCGAAGAGATCATATCCATACTTTCCGGGCCAAATGCTGCCAGAATCAAGCTCCTCTTCCTTACCTCTCCTGGAAATCCTACGGGAACATGTATTCCCAACGACCTTGTGCGGACGATACTGGATCACCCAACGTGGCGAGGTCTGGTTATCTTGGACGAAGCCTACATTGATTTCACGGAGAAGACGAGCGCAGTAGCTCTTTTCGACGAAGGTTATCAGAATCTGGTAGTCATGCAGACCCTCAGCAAAGGCTTTGGTCTAGCCGGAATACGGATGGGCATTTCTTTCCAATCGCCTGAGCTTGCGCAGATACTCGCAAATACAAAAGCACCCTACTCGATAGGCACGCCGACTGCCACTGTAGCATTACGCGCGTTGTCGAAAGAGGTGGGCTTTACACTAGAATATGCATTGCCTTGCCCGGCTGACTGTTTCACAACAGAATCTGCGGTCGATGAAGCAAACAGCAAATTCGCTAGTGGAGAACCGCACGTGGCTGGTCGAGGCGCTGGCGAAAGAGTTCCCTGACTCAGTCGGCCCTCCACTTGGTGCCAACGATGCGAATTTTGTGCTTGTTCCCATCTATGCACGGTCAGGTCCGCCTACGTTAGATAACGCACGATCAGCAGCATTATACAAGCGCTTGGCGGAAGAGAAGGGTGTGGTTATCCGGTATAGAGGTAATGAAATTGGCTGCGAGGCTTGTGTGCGAATCACGGTCGGAACGAAACCTGAATGCGAAGCAGTGATAGAGAAGCTGAAGGAAGTGCTGCAAGAGGTCTAGAAGCTCGGGGACGATACATGATATTTAGATCGGCAGGCCGGCGATAGAGTTGGATGTACATATGAAAACGACCAGCATCTTTGGAGTATGTCAGCATCAACCTTCATTGTTGTTAGAAGCTGCTCGGTATATACATGCTCCCGAATCAACACACTTCCGGCTTTCGCTTCGCTTGACCTTATCATCATGAAAATCGAAGAGATTGCAACGCTTCCGGGGCATAGCAGCGCAGCATGGAGCGTAGCCTTCCATCCTCATGATCCCATCCTTGCGAGCTGTTCTGGCGATAAATCGATTCGGATGTATGGCTTCACGAAAGCTCTTGAAGAACGCAGCTTCCAGCACATTTGCACGCTTCCCAGCAGTCATAGTCGGACAATTCGCCAGCTTGCCTTCAGTCCAGATGGGAAACGAATGGCCAGCGCAAGCTTCGATAGCACCGTCGGAATCTGGGAAAGGACAAGAAGTGCTGCAGGCGCTGAGACGGCTGCTGACTCTGACGACGATGATGAAGAGACTGGCGAAGAGTGGGAGAACGTAGGAAGTCTGGAAGGTATATTCTTTGATATCGAAAAGCTAGCCGAGCTGACCAAATTCCAAGGCCATGAAAGCGAAGTGAAGAGCGTTGCATGGAGTCATGATGGTGCACTTCTAGCTACATGCGGAAGAGACAAGAGCGTCTGGATATGGGATGCGAATACGCCGGACGAAGACTTTGAGTGTCTAGCTGTCCTGATGGACCACTCGCAAGATGTCAAGCATGTTACCTTTTCGCCCAATGAGGAGGTAAGATTATCAGGTTTTCTACGTAGATGAGCTTTGACTAATACAGCTTGGAAGATCCTCGCTTCCTCTTCGTATGACGACAGCATCAAACTTTACGCGTCAGACTACACCTCCGACGAATGGATGGTCTCGCATTCGCTCCCTCCAGCACCGCCTAAACACTATCACTTTCCGAACGATACACGCGAGCCTGAGGCAGATGAAAGCGGGACAGGCCATACCAATACAGTTTGGGCATCGGCTTTCAGCCCGGATGGACACTACATTGCCTCGTGTTCCGACGACCTAACGATACGGATATGGGCGCGTTACGCGAAGCGGGATGTCGAAGGAGAACCTGGAGGAGCGTTCAGAGTGGGCAGGACCGAGAAAGAAGGCTGGTACTGCACAAGTGTGCTGAAAGGGTACCACGACCGGACCATCTTTAGTATTGACTGGACAGAAGCGGGGAATTGGAAGCCGGAAGCTACGGACGAGAAAACAGCCGTCCTAGGGCGCATAATTACCACAGGAGGTGATGGCAAGATTTGCGTATTCGGCGTGACAGCCATTCCAAACGACTCGGCGCGTAGTGGCTTCAGCATCCAGCATACGGTACTGGCAACCTTCGAACAAGCTCATGGAGTATACGACGTAAACAGTATCACATGGTGTCGGCTAGGTCAGCAATCTGCAGCCTCGAGCTCGCAGGAGCAGTCAACAAATCGTTGGCAGCCGCCTCCTAAGCAGGTGGACGACGATGGCGACGACACAATGGACGTGGAGGATGGCCCTGAGGCGAAAGCATCTAGACAGTCCTCGATGTGGAAAGATGCTCGAAATGTCTTCGCAACTGCAGGGGACGACGGTATGATCAAAGTCTGGAGGCTCAAAGATGATTAGGCAACATGTCTTGTCAGAGGCATGCCAGATGGCAGTGCTCCCACGTCACAAGCATCCCTCAAGCAAACAACAATTGCATCAAGCAAACAATAAATGCATGAGCGGCGTACTGCTGGCAACATCAACGAGAGACGGGAGGGCACATGGCAATTGCATCAAGAGCGACCACACCGGACCTCCAACCCAACCAGCTCGAGCAATTACAATCGATACCTGGCAGCAAGCACAAACTTGGGATTAAGCAAAGCGGCTTGTGTAGCGAAGGTACCACTACGCCTATAGATGTTGTCGATCATGAAGTCTGGACGGTGTTTGTAAGCTACTGCAGCCCACTGATACTTTCGCTAAAGGAATCAAGCACGTTTCGCATGACTGAGTAATTCTGGTGGTGTACTAATGACAGACTCAACAGTATGATGCTCCTGTTCGCGATGATCGAAATGTTTGGTCAGACAGCTGACTACTGCCTCGGGGTTGACAACCACGGGAAGGGTTCCGGCCCAGAGCCTCTACAGGCTATGTGCCCTTACTATCGGGCTGAAACGTAACAAACAATCTCTACGTTACTGTAGTGTGCTTATACACCCAATGCGTAACCATGCCGATTCATACTATCCGTTCGGGGTCGGCCTGCGTACGGTTGAGTATATACTGCACTCTCGTTCTTTCTTTCCTCTTTCTTCCTCTTGTATCAATCACACATACCTTCTCCCTCCACGCTCCGCTGCATCTACTTCCCATATCCCAACCATGCAGACTCCAGAACAGGCAGCAGCTGAGGCTGTCCTTATGACGCGACAGCACAGATACATACAGAGAGAGCTAGACAATAAGAACATCTTCGCACCTGTCGAGCTAGCTGGTCAGAAGTTGAGCATCTTAGACGTTGGGAGCGGCAACGGTATGCTCATTTACTAGATTCGCGAGCCTATGCTTACAGAACGCGTCTTCCTCCTTAGGTCTTCTCCTCGAAGAACTGCATGCCAAGCTTGCGGCCGGATCCCAGCTTGTCGGACTAGACATCAATCCCGCTGCCCTGGCACTAGGAGAAGCGGCTGCAAACAAAGGAATAAAATTGATTCAGCATGATATCAACGATCCACTTCCCGAAGACTTGAAGAACAAGTTTGACATAGTTCATGTCCGATTTACTATGTATGGGTCAGGCAGGACTGGACTGGAAGCGGTAGTCAAGAATTTGGCCTCGGCTCTCAAGTCAGGAGGGTGGCTTCAGGTTCAGGAGCACAGCATGACAGCTGGCCATGGCAATTCTGGACCAGCTATAAACGAATACATCAGCTATTTCGACGGCCTCGTACAGAAGATGGGGATGAACCCTAGTTTCTGCGAAAGTCTGAAGCCTTCGTTCGAGGCTGCTGGACTCTCCGACGTTAGCCTTGCTATATCCGATACGAGATTCGGTAAAGGTGCCATTGATGAAGCAGAGTCTCTAGAAGTCTTCACGCAGTGGGTTCCCGTTCTCGGACAATATGGGAAAAGTAAGGACTGAGATGCATAATTTCATGAACATGACTGACTGGTGGTGCTTGTAGTGCTTGGAATAGCTCCTGCTGCAGCGGACTTGCATGAGCGTCTCAGATCAGAGCTTGCGCAGAAGGGTGCTGTATTCCACCGCTACATTGTATTAGGCAGAAAGGCCTAGCCGCATTCTAGCTCGTTGTCTGAAGTTGAGGGCCCTATAGTAACTATTTCTGAGCCGGACCAATTCCGCTTTGCAACTTGGGTTAGCCTCTTCTTCGCCATCTAGGAGAGTCCACCCCGATATGTGCACAGTCGGACATAGCAATGGGGATAGTCATACGTTCGCTACTTTGCAACATTTGGCCAAGGAAGCCGCACATACGCGCAATCATCCTAAATCTGGCGCTGCATCGAGGCATAAAAGGGTCGCCAGAATCTTGTTCTTGCCTCTGCTTCATCCACCCATTTTCGTCCTCTCCTCGCTCACACTCCAATTATGCCAGCCCCAACAACGCCCGAACAGGTAGCAATGATGCTCGAGCTGTTGACAAAGCAACACGAATGGTACCTGAAGGAGTTTGAAGGGAAGATCTTGTACACTCCAGTCGAACTTGCCGGACAGACCATGAAAATCTTGGATGTTGGGTGCGCAGATGGTGAGCAGTGCTGTACCTGAAGCTCGCACAATCAGTATACTGATCAGTGCCATATCATTGGGGCTGTACTGCGTGTCCTGAAATCCCAGGTCGGAGCAGACTCGAAACTGGTTGGCCTGGACCACAATGCGGCTCTCTTCCCTTCGGCAGCCGATTCTGCCGGCATCGACTTCGTAAAGCACGACATGAAGGAACCCCTTCCAGATAACTTGAAAGGCAGATTCGACATTGTCCACGTTCGATACTCCACCTGCGGAGCGGGAACCAAAGTAGAGGCAGTCATCAAGTACTTGAGTGATGCTCTTGTACCAGGAGGCTGGATTCAGATTCATAACCAGATATGACGACATGCCAGAACGGTAAGAATGGGGCTCTTCACGAATACATGGGCATGCACAATGCCCTCGTCGAAAAGGTGAGCGGCGACCCTACTTATTGTAGTAAGCTGGAGTCTGCATCCAAGGCTGCCGGTCTCGAAGACATCAATGTCGCAAAGTACGACACCATAATCGGAAAAGGAGCCAGATACGAGGAAGAGTCGATCGACGTCTTCACATCATGGCTTCCCAGAATCACCAAGTACGCTGAAGATATGTAGTCTTGTTCAACATTATCAATGTGTAACTAGCCTGATGCTAGTCCGGTCGGTAGAGCTTCACATCATCAAGCCGGACGGTAAAGAGGATTTCGGCAACCGCCTTAAGGCAGAGCTCGCCGCACTTGGCGGTTCGTACAAGCGCTATATGGTTTTCGGCAGGAAGGCTTAAGGCATGCCTATGCGAGAGGTGCCATTCCCGCGATCGATTCGGTCTGGAATATCCGGAGAAGCTCCTTAGGCCAGGAGCCGTCGCATCCAGCTTCGAATGCTAGCCATCTTGTGTGTCCGTTGTAAGACGTGGCATTGTTTGATTTGAAGACAATTCCTTCGCTATTACCGCCAGCGAGAGTTCATAGTTACAAGCTTCCAGAGACATTCTCGCACCTTAGCGAATGACAGTCACTACAAGAAGCCTTTGCCTGTACCCTTGACAAAGAAGTTCGCCAGGGTACTCTCGTCCAGCTTATATTGCAGCGGCCTGTGAACGGTGTAGGTCTCGAAAGCTTGTTCGCGTAGCAGACCTGGCGCCCGATGGACAGCAAGCTAGAAGTAGACGAATCCATCAGTCAATGCGAAATGTATGATAAGTAAAGCATTCGCAATGTACCTCCCCAGTCATTTGAGCGCGAAGCGACCGCGTCTGTATCCAGATGTCTGACAGCTGTAGAAGGTTCCGTAGAAGGAAGTGATCATCTGGCTGTCTTTCTGTATTGCTTTTCCCAGGAGAGAAGGCGTCGTCGTGGTATACGGTGATAAGCGAGCCCGAGTGCTGTCCTAGGGTCAGACTTCGCTTGGACATGGATAGGCCATCGCGATTACCTTGCGAGCCATAGACCATAAGTTCTTGAAGCTCCGTAGCAGTTCTTTCGGATCTTCTCCAGCATAAAGTAGGGCAGAATAGTCGTCGATTATGACGAGACAGTCTGGCGTGACATTCGAAGCTAGATAGACACATATATCCAGGGATGTCTTCGCGCCCTGGACTATTAGTCTTGCGGCATCGAAGTATAGGAAGTTGCCCTTTTCTCGTTCAGACACCAGCTGTACGCTCTTTGGCGACGCAGAGGTCAGCAATTCTGTCGTTCTTTCAAGGCTTGTTAGATTCGCACACCTGCTTGCGCAGCAATGCAGCATAGTAGTCAAAGCTGTTTGCGACTCCGACCACGATACAGCGCCGTTTCGCTTTCAAAGCCAGGCTGAGTTGCTGGACCAGCAGAAACGTCGCGGGAGCTTCGAGCGAGTCTGAGATGAGCAGCGCAAGATCAAGAGGCAAACGAGGTGAATCTGATCCATCAGCCTGCCTAAACGACAAAGACATGGCTTGCGAAATGTCAAATCGAAAGAAGTGGAAGCGAGAAGACACCTCTTTTGACATGCTATAGGGTGTGGCCACGCGAGATCATCTCTGTTCTGACGCGTCTCGCTATGCATGACCTCCCTGACAGTCTAGATTCGACATAGCCGCCCGCGACCCACCGTCTAACGGCCAGGCCAGCTCCTGATATCCAAAGAATACCCAAACCTGCCCTTCACCTCTGCTTAACCCTCTGTTACCATGTTCACTTACAATCCTGCTGTACACAAGCCATTCACCAAGCCCGTGAGATGCGTGGTCAAGGTTCTGCCAGAACATCTCATCGATCCAAGCACCGAGGGATACCTCAGAATCGGTCTCGGTTCAGCTCCGGAGCACAAAGTATGCCTTGCGTAGCATGTCAAGCTTCTTCAGTATGCTAAATAATCGATTTCCCTCAGTATTCTGGAAACCTGGCCGATTCTGTTGCAAACGCTTCGCTCGGTCAATGCGCCATTAGGCTGTATCGTAATACCGACTCCCAGCTCATGTATGAAGGGCGATATATAAGACTAGTCAGGAAGAATTCAAAGGCACCCGATCCACCTTGCAGACTCACCGAGTTCACATATCAAATG
>Ga0181469_100568_pt1 | contig 13956 bp, 12 predicted proteins | sample InSIn2SAF170_2_FD_119081 | JGI IMG/M metagenome (GOLD analysis project Ga0181469, IMG submission 119081) | Clean room microbial communities from NASA Spacecraft Assembly Facility at Jet Propulsion Laboratory, Pasadena, California, USA -... ... | reverse complement strand
GTGAGGAGACGAACAACTCTCTTTTGGGGCCCCTCACCAAATAAGCACCCCCTGCCCCAAAAGAGAGGACCCTTTAGGGGGCTCGACTGATAAGGAGAGGAACGCGAAGACCCCCGCCATCGCCCTTTTGGTCGAGCGAGAAATCCCTCACCATATGAATAGTGAGTGACCCCTCACCATCGGAATAGTGAGTGGCTCCGCCCCTAAAGAATATAGGGTGAGGTAACGTGTGAGGAGACGAACAACTCTCTTTTGGGGCCCCTCACCAAATAAGCACCCCCTGCCCCAAAAGAGAGGACCCTTTAGGGGGCTCGACTGATAAGGAGAGGAACGCGAAGACCCCCGCCATCGCCCTTATGGTCGAGCGATAAATCGGGCCAGTCGAGCCCCTGCCGGACCTTATGGTCGAGCACCTAAAGGTCCTCTCCTCTCCTCTCGATGGCGGCCTTATCAGTCGAGCACCTAAAGGTCCTCTCCTCTCCTCTCCTTATCAGTCGAGCCCCCTAAAGGGTGATGGCGGCCTTATCAGTCGAGCCTGCTTGCGCATCCTTATCAGTCGAGCCCCCTAAAGGGTGATGGCGGCCTTATCAGTCGAGCCTGCTTACGCATCCTTTGAGTTTCAGATCTCAGAGCGGGCTTTGACCATGTCTCCCGAGAAAGATCAGTACATATGGCGTAAGACGATTTCACATATCGAGGTCGGTATGGGATCGGGTGTGTTTCCCGTCTGACAATGATGCCCGCCCGGGAAGACATCTCAGATCTTCGTGCCGGCGTTCGCTTTTGGCTATTCCTAAATGTGTGGATACATGGTTCGAGAAATGCACCGCGCGAGATGACGAGATTCTATTTGGTTGGCGGGATCTCCGCCATTATATACGTAATTACGTCATTGTCGCTCTTCTTAGATCTACGCGTCATTTCGACACTTTCTCGAGCAGACACAGTGCATATATTATATATGTCATTATGCTATCGAATTCATTATTCGATCGATAGAGCGTGAATGCATATATTATATATGTAATTACGCTTTCTCGAATCCAATCACCGTACTTATCTGTTTGTTCCCCTCTCCTCACCATCTGAATAGTGAGTACCTATCGGTCCTTTAGTTCTTCAAGTTGATGGCGGTGGTCGAGTCATGCTGTAGCATGATGGCGGCTTTTGGGGCCCCTCCCCCAAAAGAGAGTTGTTCCTCTCCCTCACCATATGAATAGTGAGTCGATGGCGGCCTTTAGTCGAGAGTTCGCTACCTCTCCTCGACCTCCTCGGCCGAGTCCCTCACCTTTTTAGGGAAGGTGAGCAATAAATCGATGGCGGCCCCCCTCTCAAATAAGTAACTAAAGGCAGTCGAGTGTGCTAACGCACCCTCACCATATGAATAGTGAGTGTGCTAACGCACGATGGCGGCCCCCCTCTCAAATAAGTAACTAAAGGCAGTCGAGTGTGCTAACGCACCCTCACCATATGAATAGTGAGTGACTCCGTCCCTACGGGCCTTTTGGTCGAGCCCGATGGCGGCCTTTTAGTCGAGCCCCCTACCGGGTCCTACCGGGTCCTATCCTCACACGTCGATGGCGGCCTATTGTCGAGAGTTCGGCAGGCTCACCCTCACCCTCACCATATGAATAGTGAGTCCCTACCGGGCCTACCGGGCCTCGCCTTTTTCTCCTTGTCATTGCCCTTGAATTCCTCTTGATAAATCGATAGTGTATGGGAAGCTTGGTGCAGGTTTGTTGGGGATTCGGGGTGCATGTCAATGAAAAAAAACTATGTATCGATTCTTTTTGATATATCTGCTCCGCTTATTATCCCATCTCTCTCATTGATAGGCAATGGGCAAATTGATGTGTCTTCCGTAAATCGATGGTAAAAACTATTGGTTGAGTGGGTTTACCTCTTCTTCATTACACCTAACCGTTTGCACATTGATTGAGGAGTGGTTACACCTTGGAGACCACGTTGAGGAGGTTCACACGTGCTAGCCTTGATCTCTGGTTGGTATGCACTCAAACGCTCATTCTCTCATCATTATTGTGGGCCGATCCATATGCCTATAGATAGATCCATAGAGAGAGCGATATGCTCCCTCTCCTACTATCTCTTACCGCCGATACTGCTTGCCTACCGATACTGCTTGAAGGGGGACTAATGCTTACCGATAGCTTTTCGCTTTCCCGGTCAACCTTGACTCTCTCTTACCAATACTTCTCTAAGGTCCTACCGATACTGGGCTTTTGCCGAAAGAATCACTCACAGATGGATTGAGAAAGGATTGATTTATAGATAAAGGAAGGGAAGTCCAGGCTACCACATAGAAAGGATGGTAAGGCTATGGATTCTTAGATCTGTATTATTTACGTTTTATCAGAATTTAGAAAGGATGCGTAAGCAGGCTTGACCAACGGGAAAGGAATATTTCTAAAGGTCCCGGAGGGGCTTGCGCTTCCTAGTGCAAGGAAGTATGGCTTATCAGTTCAGTGATACTTGCTGGGCGTGGCAGTGTGGACTTGCTTGAAGGAGAAAGCTTGGCTTGAAGGCTAAAGGGAGGTAGGTTATGGATAAAGGTTTCTTTTAGACTCTCTTTTACCCAGTTATTATTAGGGTCCTGCCCCAGCGAAGGGTTTCGTACAGCTGTGCAGGCCAGGCAGTCCTTCGTGCGGGCTAGGCCTTCGACATGATGCCCGAGGAAGGAAGGGATACCAACTACCTACCTAAAGGAGGCTAGGCAGACCTTCGTACAAGGAGGCCAGGTTGTGACTTCCTTCCTTATACACGTAAATAGGATGCCTGGGCATGGCATACAGGGCCCCTCCCCTAGGTAATTATAGAGGATAGCTCCTCATACCAGGCATACCTATAAAGAATGGAAAGCCTTCTTTATTATAAGTCCTTTTCAAAGTATTGTACGCCTTATAATAACGAACGTATAATAAAGAGAAAGGATAACAGCATTCCTATCAATTGAAATTAGCTTATGGATCCTATGAATTAGCTAAGGAAGGAAAGTAGATAAAGCTCCCTGTGCTATCAAGGGAGGAATGCCTAGCAGCCTTATCTGCTCAAGCTTTCTCTCAGCCAGCATGACTCGATAGCTTTCAGCATTACCTGTAAAGCCAGCCAATAAAGCTTGCCTTCCTAACCTTCAAGACGTAACGGGAAAATACGATGCTAAAGCGTAATTACATATATAATGAATTACGTCATTACGTATATAATAACACAAATATCCGACCAAGTACTTTCCCTTGCCTTGGTAGCTCCGATCACTTTTTGATTCGCTTTGTTTAGCGATAGCCTTAATGATTTTTCAAATATTCTTCGGATTGGATAAGAGTGAACCTATTCATGATTCCAGCCAGCAGGACCAGAAGCGAAAAAATCGATATCTCATATGGTTACAACTTGGGTAACGCCATCATCTCTCCCGTTCGGCGGCAACTTGGATAACATCATCCATCTCTCGCGTATGGGTGGCAACATAGGTAAACATCATCATCTCTCTCGTCGTGTGGTGGGTAAGTTTTGTAAAGCCAGTTCGCAAGCAAGCCCTCGCCTCTTTCTTCTCCCAGCCGATGGACCAGCCTCGCTCGGGTTTAGTTCATCAAGCCTAACGTTTAGCCACCACCGGTTCTATATTCACGGGTTAACTAGCCCTCGCACCAAGCTTTGTCGGGCGGTTTCGTTCGTCAAGCCTCGGACCAGCTTCGAGCGATTTCGACCAGCTCTCGGGTGATAGGTTTCTACCAGCTCTCGGTTAATCAACTAGCCCTCGATTTCTATCGACCAGCCCTGCCAGCCTCGTCCCTTCCTGTCGGGTTCCGTCCCAACTAGGCTGCTTTCTGTCGTCAATCAATCAATAAAGAAAATATTTCAATATTTCAATAAATATCTCAATCAATCATCGGTGTACTCGCTGTCGACGGTTTGTCTGCTTCACGATGAGTGCAATGGGTGGGGTGTTTCGTGTATATCTTGGTGGGATGGCTCGTGAGATGGGTCTCGAGACTCGATCGGTTCTAGATCGAAGCAATCAGTCAGTGATCAATCGATAATCAATCGGGTGTATCGATTGGCTCCTTCATTCTCGCACCTTGCTTGGTTCCTCGACCAGCAAGCAGAGAGCCTCGGTTTATCTAGCCTCGGTTTGTCAGGTCTAGCCAGCAAGCATCAATCCCAGCAATGCTAGCTTTGCCATCCCTCCTAGCCCCATGGATGTGAACGTTGTGAAATGGCATTCTTCCGAAATAAGAAAATTCACTTTCAAATGTAAGTTGGGCTCAAATCAGGTTCAAAATGGCGTTTCCTCTTCAATTTACTTATTGGGTTCTCAAATAAGTAACTAAAAGGCGTTGGTCGAGCACCTAAAGGTCCTTAACAGTCGAGCCCTGCCGGGGGCATCCTCTCCTGTTAGTCGAGCCCTGCCGGGGGCATCCTCTCCTGTTAGTCGAGCCCTGCCGGGGGCATCCTCTCCCTTATGGTCGAGCCTGCTTGCGCATCCTCAAGTGTGCTACAGAAAAAAGAGAGTTATGTCCCCCAGTAATGATGCCTCCGACCCACTCCAAACGAGGGTTGGCTTTATCCAAAACCGCATTTGATGGGGTTTGAGTCATTCCCGGACAAACCCAACTGGGTGCCTGCTCCCAACCTGGTAGGTGGTGCTTAAGATGGTAGCATAAGTAGTGGATCCATTCAATTAAGGTCCCTAAGGAGGTATAGGTGCGGTAACGTGCATTATATATTATCTTATCCATAGTGTAACAGATTTTCCTTACTGGCCCATAAAGGAATTAAAGCCTTGTGTCCTCGCCCGGGCCTGTATTATTCAATATATAAGAAACTATTGTGAATTGCGAAAATATATAAAATAGAAAGACCCTACTATGGCCAGAGCCCGTCGTTCCAAAGCAAGATAAGCTAGCAATCCAAGCTAGGCCACCCTTTCACCCGTGAAAATACCAGTGTTAAGGCAATTTCCAATACGCCGCCCTCCACTCTACAATTTACCATCTCTTGCCATGTTCGCACTATCAAAATGACCAGGTCCCAAGGCGCGTAGAATTACTCTCCCTATAGGCCTTTCATAATTGAAATTACCACTTGGGTTATCAACTGAGACATGGGCGGGGTAGCCACTAGATGCCACCTTCCCACTCAAACAATTACCACTTAAAGGCATATAATTGATATCTGTCTTCATTAATAAAAGCGTATCAGGGTTCATTCATCCCGGCCCGAAATAGTGTCCCCACAATTCTTGCCTCAAGCAATAGGTTTTATATAACTAACTAAGTAGGTTAAGTGAGGGAGTATAGAGAGGTTGTTGGTGAAGCAGGTGGGTTGGGTGGTAACAAGGCAAGGTAGGGTAAAGGGTTCATAATCAAGGTCAAAGTGCCTACCTCCTAAGCATTCATTCATTAAGCAAGTGGGGGCAACTAACTGAATTGTAACCAATTTACGACTTCATATAGAGGTCGCTCAAGTTGGAGAAAGCTTGGGGTTGTTTAGCTTGGATAGCGAGCACGACATTCCTTTGTTCATGGGTGCGTTGGGCAGTAGTGCCTTTACTTGTGGGTGGCAGTTCCTTAGTCACGGGCATGCCTAGTCGGTTGGACGTTTTCCACTAGGTTGGATGGACATTGACTAGTGCAGCGCGAAGCACAAGGAATGGAAAGTGTGGTTGGGTAGAGTACAAGCTGGGCAGTGGCAACTGCCAAGAGCCACTTGGAACAACGCCTTGGGTAGTAACCCATGTTTTAGTGAGAACGTGGACCCAAGGTGCCGTAAGGCCGCTCGACCAACTTCATTCATCAACGCAACGATATGCTGGTTGACCCATCCCGAAAGATAAGCTACGACTAACTACGCATTCCTGACTGAAGCTCTAGGTGGGTAAGGTGAGTTGATAGCGTGCACTAAAAGGGTAAGTAGGGCTCTTCCTTCCTAGCCAGTGGGTCAAATTCCTCAATCTCCTAGGCAAGGCTCGGCCGGAAGAATAGGTAATAGTGGTCCCCGAAGTAAGAATATTGAAGCAAGTGCTGTGGAACGCCCGTACAACGCTCTAAGTTTAGGACATCATATCATTGGGTAAATGGCAGTATCTATAGTTAGTAAATAGGTGGTAGCAGTAGGTCCTCCAACTGAATGAAGTATTCAAGTAGGCATAGGGTAGCCAATGTTTGCCTACCCACCCGAGTGAAGCAAGCCCATGAGTCATTCTCAAAGTTTAGGCAAGTAAGCAACTGGCGTTCCTAGCAATGCTCAAAGTGCTTACTCCCATTTCATCTCTGAAGTGAAAGCTGGCAGTAGTTAATAATTAGTTGTGACGATCCAATCCAATACTGGTTGTTCCTTTCCTGTGTAATTTCTAGGCCAGCTGAACCAGGTCCTAGCGTGAGGTGCGAAGCATGCATAAAAGCTCGTCCTCCCTCCTTCCTGTAAGGGTCTGTATCGTGGTATAGTGGGTCGATTCTGGTCGATATCAAAAACCTCCCCCTCGTACCTCAGGAGAGCGCCTTCGGTCCTTCCCAAACACGCTTTTGATAAAGAACAATTGTGTTTGTCGGGGACCCAATATGTAATATTCCACCAGGGTATTGAACTCTTTGTTTTTATTTAGCCAAATAGCTTATTTCCAGCACGTCAGGTGATTCCTTACTCTAAGGCAGGTGCAGAAAGGGGCACGAAGTGATAAGATTCCCATATTAAGGCACCAAGTTGGGGGTAGACACCCAGGTTGGGTGGTTCCGATCGATCCAAAAGGAGGTAGCTGTAAGACTTCCATTAATCCAGTAGGCATAAGCAGGTCCTTCCCTCCAAGCAAGAAATCAGAGCGTGTGGTGAAGTAGTTGGATTCTGAAAGCACTTATAAGCTGGGGTTGTAGGGTACTGTCTTAATTAAGAAATTGTATCCGGTGAAGCCTGTCCCCCCAACAATCTCAATAGTGCCTACCCGCCCGCATGACTCCAGCAAGTGGTTGTTTCGAACGCCCGTCCCGTCCAACAGCTCTATGTGAAGCCCGTCCCCATTCCTATCGCTCAAAGTTTGGGGCATATTGGCGGGTTCTCAAACTTCATTTTCATAAAGCCAAATCGACTTCGTACCAGCATTTAATTCCTTCCATCCAATAAGACAAGTGGCAGCAGGCGCGCAGCGGTGAGCGAAGCCTATTCAAAGTTAATGAACCTCAAGGCAAGTTTGGTCAGGGTATAAAGAATCAAATCCTAAAGGTGAGGAGCGGAGCGGTTGGTAACAGTGAAGTAAAGGCCACAAGTATAATAAAAATCAATGTTATGCCCGTGGGCAGAATGGCCGCCACACTACTAGAAGCCGCAGAAAGTTGCGAGCTGAGATCTGGGCCTATCAACCAGACAGCAATAGATGTTCACCAACCCAAGAACTAGCCTCAAGTACCGGCTATTGGGAACGGCTTAAATGCCCAGAACGGTTTCAAAGGGCATTTGCGTGCGGTCTATGGTCACTTAATCTCCCTTAAGGTCAAGCAAGCTGTGTCAAGGATGCTGTATCTTTCCCATCAAGGGAAACAAGCCCGGCCGGTATGGATTTTTCTCTCTCTGTACAGTGGGGACCAGTGAAGCCCATAGATGGATGGATTTATACAGGGCAGGGAAGACAAGGATTCCCAGCTTGATATCTATCTGTACCAACCTTTTGAAAGACTGCATTGAAGCCAACTTCCATTGAAGGAAGCTGTCGATCTTTCTTTGATCTTTCCTGATCTTTATCAATATTAATTCATGATTCACTTTAAGTAAGACGGCTTTCGATCAATCAGATGTTGAGATCTCGACGTTTTCGGGCACTGGTTCGGCCTGGACTGATGCTCTGAGCAAGAACACATTGAAAGAAATGAGCTTAGAGCCGGATGGCATGGCCGAGACCGAAGGCTTCTCCTCAATCGAGTCCCTAACCAATTGACTTAAGAAGGATCGACCAGAATAGCACTGGACGGACAAGAAACTGACTTCAAGCATTCACAAACGTTGAGACGGACTATGCACTTCTCATTTTGCATACAGACGAATCATGGACTATGCCATTGGGTGTTAGAAGAGAGTTGAAGTGGAGAGCAGACCGGGAACGACTAACAGCCTTGAGTGAGCTCTCTAGTTGTTAGAGATAGAAAAGGAAATGATGATGAGTCAGATGAATCAGATGAATCAGATAAGGGTTACCTACCTCAAACACTGAGGTTAATGGTTTTATATCGGCACTACCTGCTTGCTCGGAAATGAGGGCTACTCTTTCAAATCAATAAGCACCATGAAATAAAAAAATGAAATCAATAAAGAAATCAATACTTACTCGATCAATCAATCATCACTTTCTTTAATTCGATCGACTATGTGTTGGAGGCTTTGGTACTGGGTCAAGTACTGCTACCTTTGCTTCTGGTGCATCTGACTATCGATCTGGAACACCCGGTTCTTCATCCCGATCACAAGCATCTGACTCACGAGCTACAGGTGCTTCTACAGGTGGTGCTTAAACTGCTGCTTAACCAACGACTTCATCAACTGGATCAACTGACTCAAGGTAAAGGTTCAAATCTGGATCAACCGGATCAACGGCTGCTACTGGAGCATCTACTGGATTGACTTATGCTGGTGCTATAGACGGCTCTACTGCTGGATATTCTATACGTAATAATGGTGGTGCTAAGCCTGGTACAGGTGCTACTTATAGACTGGTTCAACTGGTTAACCTGGACCTGGAACTAGAAGGTAAGTACCTAGCTCTGCAAGGTAAGCTACGGGCTATGGATCTGGAACAACTAGCTCTGTTACTGGTGCTTCTATAGGTTTTGCCTTCGCGTATGGATATGCTATTGTCTATGCCTTAGCTACCTCTGCTACTGATGCTTCCTTTCATGCTGTTGATGGATGTTGGGATGGCTTGGCTTAGGACCCGCCATCGATCTTTTTTGATGATTGCATATAATAAGAATATTCCTCTCTAGCATCCGGCTATTTATTTCGATCACGAGAATCCTGCATCACGCCCGTCACGATCATAAGAATATTAAGCTCGCTTACGAACATCTGGATCTCGAGAAGCAGGCACGGTATCTGGATTTGTATATGGATATGCGTCTAGGCAAGGTGATGGTCCTGCTCGCTATGAATCGTGAACTGTAGCTGGATCTTTGGATGGGATACGGTTGGAACAAAGGGTGGGGAACAGGATGAGCGAAGTAGGCAGAACGAATGACGCGCAAGATAAGGGCCCTCTCCGCACCACATGTGCCAGCTAGCGTAGAGTTCATTGGGACCATCGGGTGATGAGATCCAAACATCGGGATGCGGCAACGTGTCTCAGGCTGTGGAACATCTGCCCGGAAGATCAACGATTTCTCCTTTCTCTTGCGCAACGACGAGGGGTCGGAGTGTGACATATGTAGGGGAAGCACTACCGATTGATCCCGCTCTATAGGCCTACGGACCAATTGCATTATACCCAATTGCATTATATACCGTGTTTATGCCGATCTGCGGAACGTGGCCGGCGATGTAGATGATCTGGTGAGTAAAATGGAACACGATGGCAATGCTGCCGTAGTGAGGGGTGGAAAGGCTGACGGACTGGGCTGGTGGCGGTCCTCCCAAAAAGTGACATAGGCCGTGTAATGCGCTAGTGAGCTCCGGTCTCAACGTGCTGGTCCCATATTGAAAATGAGAACCACCTCAAAGATAACGAATCGAGGGCATAAAAGGCTGGGAGCTGGTAGCCTCTCCCCAAGCGAATGGGCCCCAAACGTGCCTCCTTGGTGATAGGTACGGAGTGACTGATCGGGCGTTCTATCACCTCCTATGTGAAAGACAAGCTGCTTTCTTCAAATAGGCTTCGTACATTAATAGCAACTTCAATACTTTCCTGTATTACTATTCCTGTTCTGGTTGCTTCGAAAGCCAGGTTAAGCGCCAAAAGTGGTGGTAAAAGGAAAAAGGTCCGGACCAGAGATAGTAAATCGTTACCCAGATTGATATCGAGAGCCAGTTCCACCCGCAGATTGAGTAGCTACGTAGAGTAGATGTATAGATGATTCAACCCCGTAAACAGAGTCTTATTGGCTTATTCCTCTACCTCTGGTAAATAACATTTTAGTTAGGTTAGGGTTGTGGGAATACGCATCCAAATCATTTGCCACAACCACTCACATTTGAGACATAGCTGTTGTATTTTAGGGAACTAAAATCCTTTTGTATCGGACACGGTAGATACTAGTGTAGTAATAGGCCCATCCTTTCAGGGTGGTACGTGCCAAGACTAGGACCGGATGGCTGATTGGGACACCTTGCCCTTGGGGACCAACACCATACCTGAGCTCATGTCCTTAGGTCTTACAATACCCTTTCTTCGTAAGGCTCTAACCAACCCCCCATGTGCTCAGTATCCCTTCACCGTCCAACCAACCAACCAATGCTGGCTGGCTTTCACAGACAGAATCTTCCAACTACCATCTTTCCTTCCTTTCTTATGCAATACATCCATCTTTGTCGGCAGGTAAGGTTAAGCACCTTCTAATAGTTTCAAGATGGCTTATTATATCCTTTCACTAGGTCAGATTGCTACCCTTCTATCAACTTTTTCTCTATATAAACCACATGACCAATATCAGAAATTGACGCCTTACCGAGCGAGCTTTCTTCCCCTCAAAGAGCGAAGCGAAGGAAGGTAAGGAGGCTCACTGCTTGCTGGATCACATACATTCAGCTCCCTTGGCGGAGGTTTTGGACATTCTCCCTACTAATTTGGCCATTTTAGCTTGGCGGAGGTTTGAACATCTTTCTCTCCTCTCGATGGCGGCCCTCTCCCTCTCCTTATCAGTCGAGCACCTAAAGGTTAGGGTTTACTTATTGCCCCTCTCAAATAAGTAACCAAAACAGTCGAGCCTGCTTACGCATCCTCTGATGGCGGCGATGGCGGCGATGGCGGCCTTAACAGTCGAGCGAGAAATCCCTCACCATATGAATAGTGAGTGACTCCGTCCCTCTATTTTAGGAAAATAGAGCGAGAAATCCCTCACCCATATGATGAGTGAGCGTTAAAACCCTTATGGTCGAGCGAGAAATCCCTCACCATATGAATAGTGAGTGACTCCGTCCCTCTATTTTAGGAAAATAGAGCGAGAAATCCCTCACCCATATGATGAGTGAGCGTTAAAACCCTTATGGTCGAGCACCTAAAGGTCCTTATCAGTCGAGCACCTAAAGGTGATGGCGGCCTTAACAGTCGAGCATGCTAACGCATCCTCTGATGGCGGCCCTTTTGGTCGAGCACCTAAAGGTCCTTATCAGTCGAGCACCTAAAGGTCCTTATGGTCGAGCACCTAAAGGTTCAATTTACTTATTGGGTGGCCCCTCTCAAATAAGTCAAAAAAAGGGCCTGCTTCCGCATCCTCTCCTCTCCCTTATGGTCGAGCCCCCTAAAGGGTGATGGCGGCCTTATCAGTCGAGCCTGCTTACGCATCCTTAACAGTCGAGCCTGCTTACGCATCCTTTTGGTCGAGCACCTAAAGGTCCTATTCTTGCCACTATTTACCCACCCACCCCAATCCCCGGCGGAGGTTTTGGAATATTGAGCAACGAATGAATGCATAATCACATATATAATGAATGCATAATCACATATATAATATATGCATGATCTGCTAAAGCGTCTCTAATTGCACGAATCGAATATGAAGCAGAATCGGCTGCTCGGCAGACATATATCGAATTATCCAAGTCATTACGTAATTACGTATATAATGAATGACTGGAATCACGGACAAGCTTCAGTCCTTCGTGATTGATCGATTGATGGGACCACGCCAGCGGTGTGAAGCAGGTGAAATGCTGTATCGGACAGAATTTCTTTTCTCAAAAGGGTGTGGCGCATCTGCGCATCTGTTGTGGGTACAGAGAGTCATAGGTTCAAATCCTGTCACCTTTATGCGGTACCGACCGAGCACCATCATGTTACACCCCACTTTCTTCATAAGATCCTCCTCTTTTATGGCATTAAGCGGTCAATATGCGGGGAAGTCTTTCGTGACAGGAAGCTTTTCCAGGCCCCATTCTCTTTTCTTTCTCATATTCTCTTTTCTTTTCTTTCTCATTTTGTCAAAAAGTAGATTTCTCCCTATCCATTCGTTCCTGAAGTATGAAATTAGATCCTGGAGCTGCGGAACTCACTACTCTATTAGAAAAGAGAATTACCAACTATTGCACCAATCTACAAGTTGATGAGATCGGTCGAGTGGTATCAGTTGGAGATGGTATTGCACGTGTCTATGGATTGAACGAGATTCAAGCTGGGGAAATGGTCGAATTTGCCAGCGGTGTGAAAGGAATAGCGTTGAATCTTGAGAATGAGAATGTAGGTATCGTGGTATTTGGTAGTGATACCGCCATCAAAGAAGGATCTCTCGTCAAGCGCACTGGATCTATTGTGTCTGTTCCTGTGGGAAAGGCCATGTTAGGTCGTGTGGTCGATGCGTTGGGAGTACCTATTGATGGTAAAGGGGCTTTAAGCGAGCACTTACTCAGACGTGTCGAAGCGAAAGCCCCAGGTATTATTGAACGTAAATCTGTGCACGAACCTATGCAAACAGGGTTAAAAGCGGTGGATAGCCTGGTCCCTATAGGCCGTGGTCAACGAGAACTGATAATCGGGGACCGACAAACTGGAAAAACCGCTATAGCTATTGATATCATATTGAACCAGAAGCGAATGAACTCAAAGTCAAAGGCTGATAGTGAGAAATTGTATTGCGTCTATGTAGCGATTGGACAGAAACGCTCGACCGTGGCACAATTGGTTCAAATTATCTCGGAAGCAGATGCTTTGGAATATTCCATTGTCGTAGCCGCCACCGCTTCGGATCCTGCTCCTCTGCAATTTCTGGCCCCATATTCCGGGTGTGCTATGGGAGAATATTTCCGCGATAATGGAATGCACGCATTGATAATCTATGATGATCTTAGTAAACAGGCGGTGGCATATCGACAAATGTCATTATTGCTACGCCGACCACCAGGCCGTGAGGCTTTCCCAGGGGATGTTTTCTATTTACATTCCCGTCTATTAGAAAGAGCCGCTAAACGATCGGACCAGACAGGTGCGGGTAGCTTGACCGCGTTACCCGTCATTGAAACACAAGCTGGAGACGTGTCGGCCTATATCCCTACCAATGTGATCTCCATTACAGATGGACAGATCTGTCTGGAAACAGAGCTATTCTATCGCGGAATTAGACCTGCTATTAACGTCGGCTTATCTGTCAGTCGCGTCGGGTCTGCCGCTCAGTTGAAAGCTATGAAACAAGTATGTGGTAGTTTAAAACTAGAATTGGCACAATACCGTGAAGTGGCCGCCTTTGCTCAATTTGGGTCAGACCTTGATGCTGCTACTCAGGCACTATTAAATAGAGGTGCTAGGCTCACTGAAGTTATGAAACAACCGCAATATTCACCACTTCCTATTGAGAAACAAATTATAGTTATTCATGCAGCTGTAAAAGGGTTTTGTGATCGAATGCCACTAGACAGAATTTCCCAATATGAGAGAGCCATTTTAAGTAGTATAGATCCTGAATTACTACAATCCATTCTAGAAAAAGGTGAGTTAACCCACGAAATAGAGATGGAACCGGATGCTTTTTTTCAAAAGCGTAACCCTCTGCTGAGCCGGAGTGGCCAGACGAGCGAAGGAGCACATTTCATATTCTTTTAGCCACGGCTGCCTATAGAAGGGAAAAACATTAGTGACCTGACTGAGTGAAGGGTTATACCCTATATTTCTTCCCCTCAAAGAGCATAGCGAAGGGTTCAATTTACTTATTGGGTGGGGGGGCTCTCCTTAACAGTCGAGCCGATGGCGGCCTTATTAGTCGAGCGTGCTTACGCACCCTGCCGGTCCTCTCCTCTCCTCTCCCTCTCCTCTCCCTA
>Ga0181469_100432_pt2 | contig 13966 bp, 13 predicted proteins | sample InSIn2SAF170_2_FD_119081 | JGI IMG/M metagenome (GOLD analysis project Ga0181469, IMG submission 119081) | Clean room microbial communities from NASA Spacecraft Assembly Facility at Jet Propulsion Laboratory, Pasadena, California, USA -... ... | reverse complement strand
GGGAAGCAGCCTGAGGAAGATACATGGGTTCTCAAGAATCCAACAAAGGAACCTGGGTTTGACTTGGAACACGCAAAGGAGATGTTCATGGAAGCTAAGAACTGCTTCATGGAGGCCTCCACTTCAGGTAGTAAGGATCAACCAGAGCCAGGGATGGATCCATCTATGCTTACTAACTTTTTGGAAACATGCCTGAAACTGTGGCACGAAAATAAGGTAGTTAAGGGACTACAATAGTTGATCATTAGGTGCCCAGGGTCACAGGAACCGCACGTAGTTTGGAAATTGGGAAGGCATGCATTATGCACTGAGAGGGAAATGATATTAATGGTGTAGATTGGTGAGTGCGAAATGGATCAGGTAATCCTAGACTTGGGTTCGGCTGCAAATGTCTCCCAAAGCAAACATGGGAATGCAGGGGTAGGCCCATGTTACAATGGTCCCCTATTAAATTATGAATGGTGAACCAAAGGAAGATTTTTCCCATGGTGAGGTTACAAGGGGTAATAGTTGATATCAAAGGCGCGGGCACACAGACGGACTTTGAAGTAATAGAGATTGTCAATGACAACAACCCTTATCTTGCATTGCTAGGAATAGACTGGGCCACTGATATGAATGGAGTCATCAACCTAAAAAAGCGAAAGATGATATTCGAGAAAATTCCCTACGTGTAGTAGCTCCAGTAGAGCCAGCCGAGGGAGCACACTACACTGAACCAATGCATCATGATGAAAGTGATGATGAGCTGGATTGTATCTACAAGGTCACTGTGCGAGATCAGGATTAGGTGAATCTGACTGGAGATGGTCGGATTCAGACAAAGAAGACGAACATTGGCACAATCAGTTGAACAACATGACAATGCTAAATTGCAACATGATGATTAGATCACTACATCGCATAACAATCCATGCTTGAGATCTACCAACATAGGATGGATTGACAGCAGTGGATGAATTCTTAAACAAGTTTGAAAGTGCAGTATCGAAACAACAATGGTTCGATGCATTAAATTGGGTGTTGCGTGTGACACCTGTAGGCTAGTGGGGAATACATCAAGGAAATTTTGAAAACTGGTGCGGTTGTAGGAGGATGATGCACCTACAATTTGGGAATTCACAACTATGGATAGTAGATAGATACAATGGATGTGATGACCCACACATGCACCTCGCGAAATGGACCAAGGCCTATGGAGAAGAACCTTACCCTGAATGGGTACACTTATTCTACCATACATTTGATGTCATACCCATGAATTGGTATGCCAAGATGGAACTCTGACATGGTATAGGTGAATGGGATGTCTTACACGAGGGACTTTTTGTTAACATTCACATTTGAAGACCACTGGTCAGATACTGTTGATGACACGCTACAAGTCATAAAAGCCACCATCTTCAAAACACCACAGGAACCATGGGAACTAGTTCAATCAGCATGGAAAACCCAGTTAAGCGGTGCCCTAGAGTGTTATAACATACAAGCAGAGGAGGATGATGACAACCCCCAAGATATTATTGTTCCAGAAACTAAAGGGTGTCGTCAAGTTCGAGGACCATAAATTGAGGATCCTGACATCACTGCGCCACTAAAAACAAAGTAGGTAAACATTGGTATAGACTTAGAGCCAAAGTATGTGATGATTGGGGACTATTGGGATGATGTTATGGTAGATAAGGTCATCGATTTACTCCGTGAATATCAAGATTTGTTCCCGACCAAAATCATGGACTTGAAGGAGATCATTGGTGACTTAGGGATGATGAAGATCACTTTGAAACTAGACGCGAAGCCAGTTAAGGAGAAACCTTACCATTTGAATCCGAAGTATAAGGAAAAGGTATGCAAAGAATTAAACAAAATACCTGTAGCCAAAATTGTTGAACCAGTTGAAGAATATGAAGGGGTGAGTCCTCTGGTAGTACAAGAGAAAAAACATAAGGGTGAAATTAGAATATGCTTGGACCTCAAGAAGCTTAATGATGCCTATGTTCATGATCCATTCCCGACACCCTTTATAGATGAATTATTGGCAAATGTTGGTGGTCAGGAAGCTTACTCAATCAAGGTACCATCAGATCAATATTTCACCAGAGGATAGGAGCAAGACAACCTTCACAACCGAATGGGGTTGTTTCTAATACACTGTTATGACCTTTGAACTGAAGAATGTGCGAGCAATATTTTCATGCATAGTGGTGGTTGCATTCAAGGAATACATCCACAAGTTCTTGGAGGTCTACTTGGATGATTGGACTGTATTTGGGTTAGTTAAACACCATATAGTGAGCTTACGTTTTATGCTAGATACTTGTCGACGACACTAGATTGCGCTGAACCTTAAAATGTGCACCTTCCTTATCCCCTTTGGGAACCTGCTTGGCCATGTGGTCTCCAAGCAAGGCCTGATGGTGGACCCTACAAATTTTTTTGTTATTCTCAGTCTAGAAGCACCGTGAAGTGTCAAACAACTACGCTCTACTTTGGGCCACACTGGTTACTATAGAAAGTTTATCAAGAGCTATGCACAAATAACATCACGAATGGAAAAGATATTGAAAGAGGATGCTACATATTGTTGGAATGATGATTGTAAGAAGCTTTTGGATGCTCTCAAGAAGAAGATGGCATCTGCTCCCATCATGTCTTCCCAAAATGGGAGGTAGAATTTCATGTACATGTTGATGCATCGTGTATTGCGCTAGGAGTGGTACTTATGCAGGAAGGCACGGAAGGCATGGATCACTCGATCACGTTTGTGAGTCCGTGACTATCCAAAGCCAAAAGGGCTATACTACCATTGAGCGTGAAGGGTTGGAAATGGTATACGCGCTCTAGAAATACCGACACTATTTACTTGGCAGGTACTTCAAGATGTATATTGATCATTCTACGTTGAACACCTAGTGAACAAGCCTGTGTTGGGGGGCACATATGAAAATTGCTATTACTGTTTCAAGAATATGACTTCGAGGTCATCGTAAAGCTAGGATGCCTAAATTTAGGGCCAGATCACTTATCATGAATTGAGACAGGTGAGGAAACAACAAATTTGGAAGAAGGACTACCTGATGCACAGATATTTGCAGTGCGCATTGCAAATGGCCACTTCGAAGATATAATAATTTTTTAATCACAGGGACTATGCCAAACAAATATTCAGTCCAGGAGAAGAATGAATTGGTGGTGCATGCAGTGGACTTTTCTATCATCATAGGGCACCTCTACAAAATGGGAAATGATGAGATATTGCAAACATATGTACCTGAATTTGAACAAGGACATATCCTTGCACAAGCACATGGGGGGCTATAGGAGGACACCATGCAAGATGCATAATGACACATATGCTTCTTCACACCGGGCTATGGTGGCCAACCATACATCAAGATTCGAAGGCATACTGTCGGGCTTGTGAGATATGTTAAAGGACTCAGAAGTCATCACGAAGGGATGAGATGCCACTCAATCCACGGATGATGCTACAACCATTTGAAAAATGGGCAATTAACTTTGTGGGACCAATCAAACCTCAAGGAAAGACGAGTGCACACTACATCATCACCAAAATGGAGTACCTAACTTGATGGCTGGAAGCACAGCTAGTTAAGGACTGCACGGCCGCTATAGCTGCAAAATTTTTGTTCGAAAACATGTTCACACGGTTTGGTTGCCCAGAAAATATAATGAGTGATCAGAAGACGCACTTTCTAAATGAAACCACTAGCACACTCACCGAGGAATTCTAGGTGTATCATCAGCAAAGTACACCATACCATCAGTAAGTTAATGGGATAGTAGAAGCATTCAACAAAATTCTGGAAATTGTGCTGACTAAAGCATGCAACGTGCCGTGAAACCACTAGGACCTATGCATACCAATCGTATTATGAGCATACAGAACCATGTGCAAAAAATTGATGGGCCATACACCTTTCAGGTTAGTCTATGGCAAGGAAGCATTCATGCGAATGGAATACGTCATATCCAGTTTGTGGATAGCAACAATTACATGCATGTTATACCACAGATCCTTAGAAGAAATACTTGCACAGTTGGAAGAACTCAAGGAAGAATGGTTTCAGGCGAGATTCCATCAACAGGTACAGAAATAACATGAGAAATATTGGCACGATCGCCATATCAAGTTGTGCATATTTAAGGTAAAAAATTTAGTGTTTTGTATGACAACAAGTTTAAAAAATTTCCTGGAAAGTTCAAAAATGCATTGCTTGGGACCATATGTGGTAAAAGTGGTCACAGATGGAGGCGCAGTACAACTAGTCAAACTTAGTGGAGAACCCTTCCCCAAAAAAGTAAATGGCAATTGCCTGAAGCCCTACATGGGTGGGTCGGCTATCTGACTAACTGACCAAAGCACAATTTTCATGACCAGAGAAGCTGAACAATGGTGTGAGACTATAAACATAGGTACTAAAAGTCAACATTAAAGTAGAGAATTATGTCAGATACAGATGAGTGAGAAGTAGAAATGGCACAGATCCAGACGACGACAACATGGTGCATTGCGAACCTCCATGTAGCCTAGGCACAGTTGGATGGACTTCGTGTGAAGGTCATCGCACCAGTAGAGTGACTCGGGAGGAGTCATGAAGATTGTGTTGGGGGCTTGTTGGGAAATGGATCCCCTCATAGCATGTTTTTGGGGCTTGAAGCCCGAATTTTGGTCAAATGTAATGTAAAGACTCCGTGAAATGTGGGCACGGAGTGCAAGAGTCTATGGTTGTCTACCCTAAGATAATGTAATTTAATGTAAAGTGTTTCGACTTACCCATGGTTTCATTATGGGATTGTATAAATAGAGTGAGGGTCTAAGTGTAAATTCAGTCTTAAGTTTTGGATTATGAATTAGCTCTGAGTCTGTAAGTCCAAGTCTTTGGTTGTAGTAGTAGGAACAGGCTCTACAACTAAGTGCGCAGAGGCCTGGTAGACTCCGAAGATGTGTGCTTGGACCCTTGCAGCTAAGTGCACAGGGAAAATTTGGGATTTTACTTAGGAATAGAATTAATAAAAGATAAGTTGATTCTGGAATATTGTGTGTCTATGCTTCTGTTATATTTATGCATCTCTTTACATTTTTATGATTGCGCGCACTTGTTATGAATGTTGAATGGTTAATGAGAATATTGGGCCCACACAGTTAAGTAATATCTATAATAATAACACAGTATGGATAAAGGATCTAGACAACACCTCTTTGCACTCTTTACAGAGCTATGTGGAAGTAGTTGCACAAGGGGCAAAGGGCAGACGGTTGCACGGAGCAATGCAAGAATGCACATTTGGTTCGCGAACTTCGTAGAATTCTTCAAAACATCCCTAGGGTGTGGGAACCTAGTTTCAGCACCCTCCCATACTATCTCAAGTGAGACCTCAGTCTGCACACTGTGGACTGTTGCTGAATGGGCCGGTAGTTTCGCAATTTGTTTGGCTAAATCACTTCTAAACCCGGATCAGGCCCCAATAAGCCAACACCTAGTCCTATTGTCCCTATATTAAAATCATGTCAAAAATATCTTCATTCGATTATATTTTGTGGTTCAATGCAAATGTGATATGCAATATACATACGTATCCCTGCAGTGATTTCTTTTTGACTGGGAGAGTATGGAGGTCTTGTGACTCAACATGAATTTCCCTATGCATTTTCTTACAATATACCAACTATAATATTTTCAATATGCCTCCAATCAAGCTCCCCCTGATAAGAATTTCTTCTCATCTGACTTGGTCTCGTTCCACTCCCCGCTCTCCTTTATATTTCAGGCCTCCCTCTCCTCTATTCACTGCTCAATCGTCCCTTGTTCTACTTGTTGATCTGTCTCCCCAGTGAGCTCCCTATTTCTTTGTTGTCCCCTTCCTTCTTCTCAGGACGTGTTCCACCTTTACTTGTCTTCCCTTCTCCCTCTTGAGTCTTCTCACTCCCCCTCTCTATGATCCCAAGCCTACTCCAAGATTTCAGCCTATGGATTACTACTATCCTCATGTCCGCGATCCTATTTTGAGCTTCACATCATCACTCTGCTCTCCCTTTGGCTTTGTGCTCTTTTTTTCTCTCTTCACTGGCATCTTTATAATCTCCTCTATTTCTGTTGTCTGTGTTGTAAGGCTTGATCTCTTGTACTTCCTGTTTCGAATCAAGCCAGCAGATTCGTGCACTAACCAAGGGAAGTTGGATCTTCATCCATATAGCAAGAAGGATCATAGGCATCACTCTAACAAGCTTAGGGGAACAACAACAGGGCCTTCATCTAACGAAGATACTAGGAAGAACCAGCACATCACAGAGGATCATATCTCAAATCAAAGGATAGTAAAATACCACTCAACAATGGACTTAAATCCAATAGATAGAGCTTCCCAAAATGAGAAATACGCTACATGTAGAGATAACAAATTCATGGTCATCAAGATAAGAGAGGCAATTGAAGACTTGAAGGCTCAAATGAGGTCTGAAAGCCATGCTTTGAAGAGACAATTGGAGAGTTAGAAGACTGAAATAGAATCTGGCACCAACAAGTGCACTCACCTTGAGGAGATAGTCGGCTACCATAATAACATTACTTTGAATCAGGAGGGAGAAAGCTCAAGCTACTAGAGTAGTAAAAATAAATCCCCGCAAGATCAATATGTAAACAAATACTAAATTTCCCCATAAGTTCTTTTTAAGTCTCTTAGTTTTTGAAAGTTATGTTATGTAAGTGTATTTCCTTTCTTTCCCATATTTTAAGGCAGTATGCTAGAAATGTAGTTGGAATCTCTGGAATCTTTGGATTCATGTATAAAGGATCTCCAGACTACATTCCTGACCTTCTCTCCTTCAGCATGACTCTTTCCAGCCCCATTTGTATTATGATATTTCTCATTTCTCTTTTTTCTAATATATAAAACCATAACCGATCTTTTGAAAAATAAAAAGAAAAATTAACTACGATAGTATTAAATTAAAATTTGAAAACTTTATTTTAAAATAGATACTTTTATCATATAATTATAAATTAGCACAACTATATTAGTATATGTACTTGATATATTTTGAAGGTGTATATCAATCAGATCAAAACCATATATCATATATTGTATAAACCATAAAATACATATGGTTTACTAAGTTTGATTTTCATATTGAGGCAAACTTTGTCACAATGTGGTGTAGGACCATAGTTGACCATGATTCATTTTCGTATAAGCAATCTTTGTCCTAATGCAAAGTTGGAACATGGTTGACCATGTTTGATTCTCATATTGAGACAATATTTGTCACCATGTTACATTTGACCGTGGTTGAACATGGTTGGCTATGAATGGTTGGGATTATAAACTTATGCGAATAATATTATACCCTAGGAATATGAGGCCTTAGATTAATAAACCCAAGGGATTGATATTATAAAACTAAGGGATTAAAATTATAAACCCAAAGTATGTCAAACCCAAGATAAATATTATAAAACCTAAAGTAAACATGGTTGAACATCGTTTATTTCCATATTGCGACAATCCTTGCCACAATGCGACATTAGACCATGGTTGAAAATGACTAATTTTTATATGGAGAAAATATTTGTCACAATGTGACGTTCAAACATGGTTAACCATGGTTGATTTTTATATTGAGACAATCTTTGTCACAATGTGAAATTTAATCATTGTTCACCATGGTAAACAATGGTTTTCTATGATTGACCATGGCTGACCATGATTGATATTACAAAAAAAAGGGAATAATAAACCTAAGAGATTGATATTATAAGCCCAAGGGAATAATAAACCTAAGGGATTAATACTAGAATCCCAAGGGATTATGAAATCCTGGTTTACCATGGTTGACCATGGTTGATTCTCATAATGAGGCAATCCTTGTCACATTGTGACGTTGGACAATAGTTGACCGTGCTAAACCATGGTATATTTTTATATCAAGACAATCTTTGTCACAATGTGAAGTTCGAGCATGGTTGACCATGATTGACCATTTTTCATTTTATTAAACATGGTTGACCATGGTAGACCATGATTGGCCATGGTTGACCATGATTTATATGATAAACCCAAGAGAATAATGTTAAACCCTAGGAATATGAACCCTTAGGTCAATAAACCGAAGGTATTGATATTATCAACGAGGGGAATAATAAACCCAAGAGATAAAAATTACAAACCCAAGGCATATAAACCCTAAGATAAATATTATAAACCTTAAAATAAACATGGATGGTGATGGTTTATTTCCATATTGAAAAAATCTTTGTTACAATGTGATGTAGTACCATGGTTGACCATGGTCTAAAAACCCTAGTCAAAATTCCATGTAATAAAGTTAATAAAAGAAAAATAATAACCATGTTCATGGGACAATTATTCCAAGCTAAATGTTGGGAAAACATCTTGGCGTGGGTGTACATTTGTTTTATTATGGCTAAAGAAATTGGAAAAAGCAATGGAAAAGGCTATGGAAATGCATGAGGCATTAATTGGCATTACGAAAATAATGGAAATTAGGAGAAAATGAAGGTGAAGGTCACATGTTGGATGTGAGGAGGAAAATGAAGGAAAAATAATGAAAAAATGAAGAAAATAGAGGGCTCATTAATAAAAAGGCTTTTGAGGATGAGTTGGTACCTTTTGTCAATTCATTTTGGAGCTCCCTTTATATTCTCTCTCTCTCTCTCACTTTGGACACTTAGATATTTCTTGGAGAACTTCAGCTTTGGACATGGAAATAAAATAAGGCAAAGAGGAAGAGAAGATCAAGCAAGGAAGAGAAGAATCAAACAATTACAACAAGATTATTAGCAGGTGTCCATTTTCATGTGTGATTTTCTTGCTAGATTTGGCATGCATCTGTGTCTTTGATTCTCTTACTGTCATTGACATCGATTTTACCAGGAGTGATAATGTTCTTTAGCCTTGCCTTGTGATTTCTAGATAGTCATGGTGTGATGGGATTTCTTGTATTTGGTTGAGCTAGATCTCCATATGGTTTCAAAATTGAGTGAGGTGATCTCTGAAAGAAAGAACACATGGGCTAGGAATCTCTGAATGAAATTGGATTGCGGTAAACTAGATTTCGTGTGCCTTGGTGGGCCTAGGAATCTTAGATCATTGTATGGAGGGATATACAGTAAATCCTAGAGGTGTGTTCCTTCGATCAAGCCTATGAATCCTTCGCTTGGGAATGGCGAGATATACGTAAATCATAGAGGGTGGAGTCTTGATTAGGCATAGCAATATTTGATTGTTATATCGAAGGATATAAGTTAAATCCTGGACACTAGGAGACAAGAAAAGTCCTCATGGTGTAGGTGGAGAAATATAGTGGCATCCATGCTTGTTTAGGTCATAGTGATCTGGTGGAGATTGCGTTAAAGCCTAAGGAAACCTAATTTGGTTTGGTTTTGAGTCTCACATGAATGCTTGGAATATGGCATCGGGTTGATTGGATAAAGAATGATTTGGTTCAACCAATCTACAGTAGGGTGGTTTGTAGAAGTCCCAAACCTAGTTGGGTTTTTCATTAATTAATAATAGTTTCTTCTTCTTGGAATTTCATGTGAAAATGTATTGGATTATGTGTGGATTATATGGTTTTTATATCCTTGTTATTTCTATTGGTTACATGTTGGTTATGAGTACATTTTATGGCATACTTTATGCATGGTTCTCATCATGTTTTGATTTGGGAATGAATGTAAAAATGTATATATGACCTAATATATGGTAATGCAACTATTGTGATATGGAAACAATGCTTCTTTATGAATCTCAATAAGTATGGGACACTTATGCTCAAATATAATTCTATGACCTGTATATTACATATCGATGACATGGTTGACTGAACGCTTATCATGGCTGGTAGGGATCCAGTTAATTCAATGATAAAGTGTTTGCATTAGTACCTTCGTTTCAAGTTTATTTATCATCTCTAAAATTTTCATGAAGTTCTAGGTAGTGGCCTAGGTCCCAGACCTGAAAAAGTGGCAGAAAATCCACAGTCATTGGCACAAAACTAGCTTAAAAAGTGCACATTCAGTGGCATGCCCTTGCTATCGGAGTAGCTAGAGGGCATCAACTACATGCATGGCTTGTCATGGGAGTGATTGGGGGTCCAGATTAGTGAAATGTCCATTTACCTTAGGGGTTGATCACTTGGAAGGGTTGGCTGGCTCCTGAAGTTTCTGCATCATCTATCGAAGGTTGAATTGGGTTGGTTTTACCAATTCCACTTCTTCAACTATACATGGGCAATTAAATCACATCATAGTAGCCTCTCATTACATTTTTACACCAATGGACCCATTAACTTAGGTTAATGTGGGAGGAGGGTGTTAGAGAGTGGTATCAGAGCATTGTTCACCCCTTGGACTAGATGTGTGGTGCATTGGTCATGCATTCATGTTGGTTGTATATATGTTATCTCTATTCTTGTGGTTTATGTACTTTAAGTGAATGCATGTTGATGGCCATGGTTGCAGTGGTGTCACCATGCGAAAGTGGATGGTGTGTTGTTGGATGTTTTCATCAGGAGTGTATGTTTGTTATGCATTGGTAATGCATGTCAGTGCTTATATATTGTTATGGATATATTGATATGGTTGTAGTTGTCATGCGTGAGGTCATGGAATGTGGTCTGTATGGTCATGCATTGATAACTGGATAGCGTTTAAATTTCCGTTATATGCTGATGTGATTATGATTATACATGTATCCTGGTAATCTGGTTGATCTTCTAGGTGACATATCCTCCCTTGAGCACACAAAGGTATGTAGATTATGTTATGTTTTGGCTTAATTTGACATGGTGTAATTGCAGGAAAGAGATCAAAGATGACTACCAAGATGGGTATACTACAGTCCACGAGATTCTCCCTATCGGTCAGATGAGTAGCATGGTGTTGGGAATTCTTATGACTTAGCAGACACATTGAGAAGCATGTCGGGTGGATGAATCGTTCTTGCGAACAAGACCAATCTCCCTAGTATCTAATGATATCTAGTGCCAAGAAAACCAAACAAATTCTATCTTTCTCTAAATATGCAATTTATATATACAGGCCAATAGGTGTTTTAGGCCTACCTCAAGTGCAGTGCTAGTTTGTGGGAGCCATGCTCTGTTCATCCAAATGAGCTCCCTTTTAAAGAATCTACAAACACAAACAAGTACACATATTAAATAACACATGCATAGCCAATATAGTAAAGCATATTTATCATGATGATCAAGGAATTCATGAAATAAATCATAGAATACAATTTATTAAAAAGGATGAATCTAATTGTACTAAATTTAACCAAAGAATAACTTTACAACCTTGGTGCCTTCGTGTTGTACAACCTCTTCCCAGGGTCCAGCAAGAATCTCCTCTACTTTGACAAGTTTCACTCTCTTCCCAAAGAAGCCAAAAGGTATGTAATCTCTCCTCTCAAGCTTAACTAGGAAGTCTCAATTCCAACAACATTTAACCTAAAAATGTTTAGCTTTCAACCTCCCTAGCAACAAGCCCAATGCCTTAATTTACAGAGCAGAGGAAGGAAGTTACTAGGTCCAACTTCAAAGGGATAGAGCCATCCTTCAAAGGGATAAGCTTCTCTCATCAAGGGGTCAGCTCCTTTAGTTATGGGATGTGTGAACCACCTAGGAGCGAACTAACCACATCAAGATTCCTTCTAGAAGTGTCCAGAATTAACCCAAAGTGAGTTTTTAAGAATAAACTTGCGCTGTTTTGACTTTCACAGGGGTCCACACCCACTCCTTTAGAGGTAGAGTGGGTAGGTCCGCAGGTAACATGACCAAGGGGTGTGGGACCGCAGATAAAGGTAAGATAAAGTGTGGAACTAGAGTTTTATAGATTTTTCAAAGACTTTCTCTCATTTTTAAAGCATGACATGAAGAGATGAGGTTTGAGACTTGCATAGGAGGACAGTATGAGTGGTGATAGGCTCACACTGACTGCAGAAATTGATGGTGACAATATTTTGTGTAACAGATTTCCCCCTAAAGTGCAAAATCTGTAGTAGATGAGGATTTCATTTATCATCTAAGAAGAGTGAAGTACCTTATCATTTTGAGGATGATCTTGTGGAGAGCCTAGTTGGAACTTGTAAAAATGTTCAATAGAAAATATATATATGAGATCATATCATCACTAAGGTAGGCATTCCCATACTCAGATCAAAACTGACTAAGAAAATAACTAAATTGCTCTGATATAGGAATGATATTGTAATACATCACAAGTATAGACTCATTTAGACACATTATGGGCGTAGCCATCTATTTTATAAATAGTCTATTGTATAATGAAGACAAAATTCCTCACAGCCTAGATGGTGGAAACTAGATCCAGGGTCTTGATTTCTACTTCCCAAAAATGTACGATTCTATCCATGTGAATGAATGTGTTGAAGTCGAACATGGTAGAAACCACTTGATTACTAGTCAGTGATGTAAACCATTAACAAGTTTGAGAGAAACCACCATTAATGTCAATGGCTCTCAAAGTACTTAGTACAATCCATGAAATGTGAATAGATGTGTTGATGTCGAACATGTCACGGAATCCTTTGATCGAAGGTCAATGATGTAAGCTATCGTTGAAGGCAAGAAACCTGCCTTTGAGGCATGTAGATCCCAAGGTACTGAAGATTTCTAGATCATCTTTCTAGATAATGAGCTGAAGTTGATAGAAAGCGATCTGTCGTACGCAAGCCCACAACACAAAATCATAGATCAAGTTTGAAGAAATATGGTTGCAATGACCGACTCAGGGATGGTCAAGATGGATGACAGATATTTTGTAGATGAATGGTTTATTTGCACTGACCTCTTGAACACACTTCATATGGTTTGGTTACAATTGACCCAAAGCTAATACCCAGAAACCAGCTGAAGCCTTTCATATGGTTTTATTAATTCTTAGGCAAAGGATTTCCCAACCCGAGTGAACAAAAATTTTTGTGTTCAAGAGTGGTTAAATGTTTTTCTAAGACATAAAGTATGATAAGTAGGTTCATTTTTCTATCTTTTCCCCCACCATTTCTAGCAAGTACCTCTTTATTTTTGACAAGCTTGAGGAGGATAACATTTGCTTGATTATAAGCTCATCCTTCGGATGAGTCCAACTTAGTTTAAATTCAAACCCTAAGAAGGAGTGGTTCGTTCCTGTTTGCAATTAAATAGGTCCTTTACTATTAAAATTTTAACGAGTCCAACATAGGAGAAACTCGGTGTTTTTCAATTTTAGGGAGTCTGAAAAAACTTAAGAAAACTCCATGGTTTTCCTTTTTCCTAAATTTCTGTCTCCCAAGCCCGAAAAAGTATAAAATAATACTTGAGAGAACTACTTGACCATTAGAATCAAGGAGTACTTTTCATAATTAGTGCCTCTGATCCGAAAAAGTAAAAAAGCAATCAATGACATGTCATTTTATAACCAATATCGAATTTGAAACAACAAAAATCCAGCAATATTTTCATATTTTTACGGTGGTAAAAGAGCTGTAAGTGGACCGTCTTTTTAATTCCATTTTAATGATATTAAAAAGAAAATCTCGGAAATATTTTCATAATTTAGGAGTTAGAAAAGAGCTGAAAGTTGACTCTAATGTTTTTTGTCGAAAATGATCAATTTTGCTTGAAAAATCCATTATCCTACACGAAAACTCAAACATTACCCATACCTGTTTAAAATAAATAAAAAAGCTTCAAAAGTTACCTCTTTAAAGTGAAAAATAAACAAACTAAAAATTCATTTATTCAAAAAAACTTATAAAATGGGATTTTGTAAACTCATTTTTACTGTTTGATTTCAGAGTGAGAAAAGAGAGCTTTTGGTAAGAAATTTCCAGTGAAGATTACCGAAAACCCGTCCGTTGGAATTGAACACCATCACCTCTAGGTAATCCAAATCATCTTACTCTTGCATTTCATCCATTT
>Ga0181469_100516_pt1 | contig 13978 bp, 8 predicted proteins | sample InSIn2SAF170_2_FD_119081 | JGI IMG/M metagenome (GOLD analysis project Ga0181469, IMG submission 119081) | Clean room microbial communities from NASA Spacecraft Assembly Facility at Jet Propulsion Laboratory, Pasadena, California, USA -... ... | reverse complement strand
GCTCTACAACATGCCGGCGCTCACTCACGAGCTTCTGGCTCACCTTGATCAAGGTCAGCCGCAAGGCTGTGGCGAGCATCACTTCGTTAGCCGGAAGGCGAACGGCTAGCAGCATGTCTACCGCTAGCTGCCTTGCTCATAAGGGCTCGCGGAGCACTTAGGTGTCGATCACTAGCATGGTTCTGGTACTGGAACATTTGGTGCAAGTGCGGAATAGACACGGATTAGCGGTAAGGAGATCAGGGCACTCGCGAAAGACGTTATGCTGGCGGGAGCGTAAGCAACAGCGGCTAATGGATGACCCGGACAAAGTGCAAGTAGCTTGCTACTGGCAACGCAATCCTTTGTCCGGTCCACGACTCTGTAGCTGGCGCCCACCGTGGGACAAACGCGAAGATAGCATGTGGGTAGGGATCAGAATCCGCATGCTTCAAGACTCTGCATCTACTGTAGACAGTAGCGCAAACAAGGCTTAGCACGTGTAAACGACCGTGGACGGGGATTTCTGGCGTGGTGGTCGGTATTTCTGATTCTATCCTGTGGTACGCACGCCGCTATTGCTGTCTTCTCTTTGCTTCCGTTTGGGACTTGACACTATCCCACCCTATAGCAGTAACACAGTGTATAACTCAGGATGATAGATGGGGGCTGTGCTTCATGAAGTACTCTTTGGACCGTATTCCGATTCTGCACAACATACATGCACGAGCTCGACGTCACAGGCAGCAGAATTCATCCTATGGACAGCGAAACTGTGAATGTGCTCGTGGCAAATGCCTGGCGCAACTCGAGTGACGCAAGTGTGCCTTGTTTCTGTCATTCACTTCTCCACTAGCGCCATATAGCTGGTCTAAGCTTTTCGCCGCCGGCGGCTCAGCACTCATATACTTGAACCTCGAACTGCCACTTCGACATTTGACATCTGGAGACAGACAACTTTGCCAAAGTTTAACCTTGTTCAACCAGCTCAGGACCAGCTTTCGCACATCGGAAACACGCACAGAGCGTACAGATCAAGCATCGACTCCACCTTCCTACTTCGAAGGCCCGCCTAGCATCACCTCCTCGATCAAGATGGCGCACCACGTCAACAAGCCCGCCACCGCCGGCTCATCGAGCGCTCTCACGCTCGGTATCAAAGAGTGAGTACATGTGCGTCCTGTACGTTTGCTTCTCACCGTCTAACCATGCAAGTCGTACAGATTCTTCACGACTGGTCTGTACTCCGACCTGACTATCATCTGCAACGATCAGGAGTTCAAAGTCCACAAGATCATCATCCACCCGCAATCCTCGGCCTTCCGTGCATTGCTGAGTGGCAGGTTCAAGGCAAGCCATCAAGACACCGCCGCCCATTGACTTACCCGCTGACGCTCTACAGGAGGCTGCATCGAACCAAAACATAATCACACTCGACGACGACGAACCCGCCACCCTCCGTGTGCTCCTCAGCTATTTCTACAGCTTCGTCTACGACGACAGCTCCCGCCAATTGACCCAATCACTCTCCGCCTTCGCTGTCCACGTCTACGCGATCGCAGACAAGTACGATGTCAAGCCTCTCCAAGACCTCGCCACGCAAAAGTTGAAGAACGTCTGTAACCCAGTTACTAACGTCGAGGACTACATCGCAGCCGTCGATGCTGTCGACGAGCTCACGAGCCCGAAGGATGGCACGCTCTGGGGTATCATCATCCCCAAGACCATCGCGAACATTGGGTTTCTGCTCGGTACTACGAGGGCCAAGGAGTTGATCCTGGGCACGGAGGCGCTGAACGTGGCATTGTTGAAGCGTTTGGGCAGGGCAAATACTGGTCACAACGACGACGAAGACGCCAGAGACGACGAAGAGCAGGATGAGTACGGGTCGTCCGGCTACGTGCCGTTCAGTACAGGCGGGCTCTCGTTTGGTGGAGGACGGCGCCTGGGCTCGGGCTGAGTGAGCGGTGAGAGCTGCTGGCGAGAAAGCGGCAGAGAAGCTATGCGTCGGTCCAGGACACCCGGTCGGCCAGGGACAAAAGCGCTTTTATGGCTGAGAGCGGCATGAGGATATTTCTGGCGTTCCTGTTACTTCGTTCGAGGCTAAGAGGCGCAATTCTAGCATATATCAGTAGTATAAACTGGTCCTTGTTTTCCAGTAGACTCTAAACTGCCCTTCTCTTGCCTCATGCTGCCCTCAACTGCTCTCAAGTGCCCTCCTGACGGCATCGTTGAACTCATCAAACGGCCCCTCCATCCATCGTCTCAAAGGCGACCATGACCCAAACATCAGCGCTGCGCCCCCTTCCAATGTCTCGCAATTCTTGAACAGTGTCCCCCCGTCCGCATCAGGTAATGGCAAGAACTTATACCAATGATACGCCACAAACCCTAGAGCGCCACCCTTCATCCCGAAAGCAGATTGATTGTTCATCTGAGAAGCTCAAGTGTTAGTCTTAGCCTGCCAGCAATAACATGAAGTCCAGGAGCGGACCGGGAACGCACGAAAACGACAGCTTCCTGCTTGCCATCTGGCCGGAGGTTACGGTCAAGTGACCGCCTGGCTGTGCTTGCATGCCGGGTATAGGCTCATCATTGTCAGCACGCCGGGCGACGAGCACTTTGATGGAGCGGCTATTCCATTCGGGGATCTTGTCAAAGTCGAGGAAGGCTTGCCGGACCTTGGAAGGAGGAGCGGAGATGGTGGTGGAGCGACAGACGAAGACACTGTTGAAGGTTGTGGGTATCTTAGGAGTGTCCATGAGGCTTGTTCTGAGAAGATGGGTGGCGTGCAAATGAATAGCTGGCGGGTGAGCTATGCTTTTGATGGTCTCTTCTTCATGAACTGTAGTGTTCGTACTTCGGATGACGCGGCAGGGTCAAGAGTCTCGTGCTGACTGTATCGAAAGTTGATCTGCACGAGGAAGCTGATTCAGCTATCAGTATATCGCATTCGCATAGATGCAGTGATGGCAACAACTCGGCAAGCAAAGGTGCAAGGCGGCTACTCCAACAGGTAATAAAGATACTCTGATACCTATCTTGCTGGAATATCCATGAGACTGTTGCTTTACAGTACAACATGCTACGTTCCAGAAATGGGCCTCCAGTCTAGAAGAGTGGTTGCGAGCTTTATTGACCCACGGCGTCATCGAATAGAGTACTCGCGATCGCCTGTCGTGGTCTTGCGAACTCCTTGAAGGCATCACGACTGCTGAAAGAGAAGTCGTTGATGTAGTATAGGATTGGCGATGTTTCGCCGTACACTTTTTTGCTAAGTCGCAAGGTCGCAGTCTTTTGGGCGTGATTAAAGCGTACGATGCGGATATTGAGGCGCCTGGTAACCCTCGTACTTCCCTGAAGATTTCATGTCGGTCTTGCGCTCCCCAGAGGGTGTTTCAGGCCTGCGCGGCTGCTTTTGTGGTTGCCTGAGAAGTTGCCGCCAGTGTATGCGATGGCGTGATCTCTCAAATGGTTCATCAGCAGCAAGGCACAGCTCGTAGATTTGGCAGCGGAGCTCTGGTGGCAGCTCTCCCAGGTCACCAACTCTGTTGCCCTTGTTTACCGCGACTGGGGGTCTTGCCGCAGTCTATGGTAGTGGACCGAGTCGATGGCGGTGTGGCTGTCGGGATCGGCTCAAGCACGCCTTGAGGAGTTGGTCCGCGTGAAGGAGGTACCTCACTCTTACAACAATGGCAGACCTTCCTGCTGCTGCTAGAACGACGTTCTACTACGTATCCAGAAGTGAAGAGTTTGTAGGTCACCCGATGATCATTTCACAGTGATGGTGATGAGGACAATGTGAGTTCTTTTGCGGAGGTCGTGAATGGGGTTCGCAACTTGGCGCAAGTCAAGATCTGCGTGACTAATCAAATCTCGAATCGGTTGCATTTCGATCGCGCAGTCCTTTGAACTTTCTCACACGTCGCAAACTTGTCGCAACACGTCGCAAACACCTACAGTCATGGACACGCTACCTGGCAAGCGGAAGTTCGCAGGTGGCGCCAATGGCCCTCACAAAGCGCCCAAGCTGGGCGGAGGAGGAGGCGGCGGTGCAGGGAAGATGTCAACCTTCGCGCAGAAGATGATGGCCAAGATGGGTTACAAGGAGGGGCAGGGTCTTGGTAAAGAAGGTGAAGGTATTGTGAACCCGATTGAGGTGAAGTTGCGACCACAGGGAGCGGGTGTCGGTGCTGTGAAGGAGCGAACAGAGCAGTATAAGGAGGAGCAACGGCGCGCGGCAGAGAAGAGAGGCGAGCAATATGAGGATAGCGACGAGGAAGAGCGCAGAGCGCGAAGAGAAAGAAAGAAGAGGACACACGGCGGATCCGGAGTCAGCAGCGGGACCAGCACGCCGGGTGGTGGGCGCAGGCCGAAGACGAAGTATAAGACGGTCGCGGACGTGCAGGCAGCGGCGCCAGGACTGGATGTGCCTCCGGCAATGCTGAGCTCGATTGTGGATGCGACCGGAACGCAGACGAAGATGCTTACGAGTGCCGCTGGACTCATGACACCTACAGGTGCGCCTGCGGACCCTGAGGCAGACAAAATCGCGAAGAGGGAGAGGTTGGAGCTGGAAGCGTTCATCGAGGCGTGGCATGGTGTGCAGGAACAGAAAGTGTATGTCGAAGAGCACGAGGGGCAGCATGCACTTGAAATTGAGCAAGAGAAGGAGGAGCTGGATAGATTGCAGGAAGTTGTTGAAGCAGTGGAGAGCTTGAAACTGTCCAGAACTGCTGGGGAAGATACGCTCGCAAACGGAGCTGGATCTGCCTGGGAGCACAAGCTCCAGGTGCTAGAGAAGTTGCAAGCCGAACACAAGCATGATATTGAGCGCTTTGGCTTGACTGAGGCCGCTGTAGGCGCTATCACTCCAGTCTTCAAACAGGAGATAGCTACGTGGAGCCCGCTAGAGGAGCCTGACATACTCGTGAAAGATCTGGAGCGTATACGAGCCATTCTTGGCGTAGGCACCAACGACGAACTATCAACGAACGCCCACGCACTCCTGGACGAAGCATATGGACGACCTCGACGACAGAAAGCGACGAAGTCTTACGAGACGCTCATGTACACGATCTGGTTGCCCAAACTCCGTACCACCATCACTAACTGGGACGTGCTGAATCACAGCGCTCTAACAGCAGTCGTACAGGCTTGGCGACCTCTGTTGCCGACTTTCGTCTACAGTAACTTGATTGATCAGCTCATCGTCCCTAAACTAGCTACCGCATTGCAGACATGGGATCCAAGGAAACGGGCACATCATCACAAGACCCAAACTGTTAAGCACGCGCAACCGCATAGCTGGATCTTTCCTTGGCTGCCCTACCTCCCGCCGTATCAACTCGACCCGAAGGCTTCCACTGGCTTGTTGGTCGAGATCAAGCGCCGCATCCGCCAAATTTTTGACGGATGGCATATCTCTTACGGCACACTGCCTGGACTGGACCAATGGCGTGATCTGCTTCGTTCGGAGCTTGACCACATCCTCGTCCGTCATCTCTTACCACGTCTGTCCTTACACTTGTCGCAAGAGTTCGATGTCAACCCTTCAGATCAGAATCTCACACCATTAGAGAACGTGCTAAAATGGGAAGAGTACTTCAAGCCTGACGTCCTGGCACGCTTACTGATCGCGGAGTTCTTCCCCAAGTGGCTCTCGACACTGCATCTCTGGCTCACGACCGAAGATGCCAACCTGGACGAGATAGGTCAATGGTTCAGCTGGTGGCAGCAGCAGTTACCGGATAAGCTCGCCAATCATCCTGAAGTGAAGAAGCAATGGGAGAAGGGCACAGTCATGATCAACTCAGCGCTGGACCTGATGGATCAAGGCTTGCCGGTTTCCAGTCTTCCACCGCCCGCTGCTGGGCCTGCAAAACCGATAGCGAAGGAGATGGCGCGGAAGCTTGATGCGCCGCCGAAGCCTGAGATAGAGCAGCATACGGACGTGGACTTCAAGGATATCGTTGAGTCCTGGTGCGCGGAAGAGGATTTGACGATGGTGCCGTTGCGGGAAGCACATCAACAGACGGGCTTACCCCTTTTCCGCATCACGGCCAGCGCGACTGGTAAGGGTGGTGTGATTGTGTACCTCAAGGGCGATGTTGTATGGGCGCAGAGAAAAGGAGAGAAGGGAGTGTTTGATCCGATTGGACTGGAGGAAAGGTTGGTGCAGAGGGCGGAGGGGAAGTGAGGAGGGGTATTGATTGAGCCTTAAGGCTCAGCGAGCGAAATGGTGAGAAGGTGAGACTCTCCGCTTGCGTATACAGAACAGGTGGTCACCTTTGCTTTTTGCTAATTTGAGGACGGTTCGGCAGGAGCGTGGTAGTTGGTGAGGATGGCGGAAGCGCACGGTACCTTCACACGTACGGTCTCCTCAGCGCTTTTCACGAGCTAGAAATGCATGCGACACAACCAGAGGTCATTTACGCAAACCCCCTTGCATCCAAATCAACTTTACCTCCTTTGCATCTGCTGGCCTACTGTCAACGCATCGATGCCCTCGATATCTGTTCACAATTACAAGCCGAGGGATCAGAATGATGGAGGCCCTCTCGAAGCGCATACGTTGCTATCTAGCTGCAACCCGCCTGTCACCATGATGTCAATTCGGGCACGCGACTTATCGTGGAAGACTGGCGCTCTCCAAAGATCTAAGATAGGGGCTTCTGTCTAATCGCTCTATTGCCTCGCCCAGACAAGTGGAAGCAGTTGCTGACGACAAGTCTGCCGAAGAGCTATGTGCTGCAAGCTTACGAAGCTTATTACACACATTAACCAGAGCGTCCGTCGTACAAAAGTTGGTCTACGTCATCGCGAGCATAGTCGATAGCAACCAGAGCTTATCCGCACATCTCCCGTCGTACCGGCCGCCTTACGTTCGCCTTCTAATGACTCATACCTAGAGTACCGCATCGTCCCTCAACCCCAGCGCTTATAGCCTGTGGTGTTCTCCTGAATCAATCGCGTCATATGCATCAAGATCGCGATGTAGTGCCAATACTCCGAATCCGGGATGCCGTACTTCTGGCGGCGTGCTAAACACTCCTCCAAGCTGTGCGCTGGCCGTACGATGACGGAGATGATTGCACTGGAGGTCCACAAGACCTCCTTGAAAGCTCGCTCGGCTTTGGTGAAACCTAGTTTGGGAATGTCGATGCGCAGGAAAATCTGTGTGCACTGGGAGAATTGTGTAACTGAGCTTGCGAGGTACATGACCCACTCGACGTCGTTCAGTCGGTCGATCTGGTAGCCTGGGATGTCGACGATGAGCCTCTTGATGTTCAGGAATCGAGGTCCGCGGTACAAGCATGCTCTCGGACGACTGCAGAAATCGAAAAGGTCGCCGATGCTGCTCAAGATTAGCGTGTCGGTAAGCTCCCACATCCCCACCAAGTCGTGGAATAGCTGTGGGTGCGCACGCATGATGGCGAGGCGCGACGGAGACTTCCCACGAGCATGAATGGTCATGACAGTCTCGTTCATGTCGAACAGCTCGCTGAAGATTTGGTACTTAAGCTTAAGAGGTAGAGTGAGGAAACTGGGGCGCGGAGTAGTCGATGGGTTGGTGATCAGCGAATCTCCGAAGGCGATTAAGCTGGAGTCGTCCATCGTGTTGGTGAGATATGCAAGTCGTGGACAGGACGGCACAGGATGTGGAGGACAAATCGAAATATTGAGAGGTTCGAAAGAACCTCAGAGTTGCCACCCTCGCATGCTTTTGTACTGGGCAACCAGCAACGTGGCTACAACGATGTTTGCTTTGCTTGCCAGAATGGAGCATGGTCTCCTCCAATGATGTTTATCACGCTACCGGACTGTCGGTATTGCAACGTTGCCAGGACCATACTTCTAACTTTCTAGTAGGGCGACTACTTGTAGTTGATACTTCGCGTGATCTTGACCTGGAACACTATACACGGGTCGTGTTGCCACACCACTGTGTAGTGAGGTTGCTTCGCTGCACGTGACGTATTTGTTCTTACCACAAAAGGCTAGCGCGTCGAGCCCTGCATGTGCGGGAATGAGACTGCCGGGACGTCGTTCCATCTTCTGGGCGCTTACAGAGCTCTTTGGTTGGCTTTCTCCTGCAAGCCATCAACATCTCATGCACGTTGGGTTCTGTTGCGCGCGTCTGTCATTCGTTTCACGTAGGCGAAAATGTCTAGGTTAGGTAAGCCCTGCGGGATGCGAGTCGTGCTCTTCGAATCGAAAATAGGTGCAACATCCTCCCCTGCTCGGCTAGAGCTCACATCTTGGGACTTTCGGCCAATGGCGCGTCCTTTCCTTTCCAGATTTACCACCCCTCCCTTCTTTCTGGACACTGCGCTGCAAGACTCGGCAGCCTTGTCACGGTGAACGGCGGGAACGGCGGATTGACCAACCGCAGGGGTTGAGACGTTCGTGCTGGACGTGTTTCTTCATGCTCGATACGCGCTCCTACTCGCTGCGCGTGTCCAACGGCGCGCTTCTTGTCACTAAGTTTCTGTCCTGAGTGGGCAAACAGTGGCAGCAGGATCGCAGCCCTACAGTACTGAAGACTTTTTGAGACTGTACGGGATGAGCCAACACAATGGCTTCCCCGGCCCACCGCCTACACCTGGATCGGCGGGCAGTGTGCCTGGAGACTTTTACTCACAGCGGCGCCGCGTTGTGCCTGCGCAACCTCCCACTATCACGACCAGTTTCCTAGGGGTGCAGGGTGGTTCGCCGCTGTCACAGACGCCCATCACGGGCGTGTCGACGGCTGGAGCAACACCCTTTCCTTTTAGTCCCAGCACGCCCATTGCGCTCAATCCTCGGACACCCAGCGCCCTGAATCCGGCGTCTCAGGTCCCTTTGTTGAGAAGCCAGAATCCAGCGATGGAGCCGTACAATCCTCGACAATGGTCGCAAAGCAGGCAGGTGTCAGGCTCGCAGATGGTGTATGGTAGGGCGGGCAATGTGGCCCCAAGTACGAGAGAGGCGACCGGCATGGAGGGTAAGTCTGTCATTCCACCTTGGCTGAGATGTTGGCTTTGTGGAGCTGCGTTCGCATGAGGCACGCCAGGATTCCAGTGTCATGTTGGTTCTGACTAGAGGGCTTACGGACACCTGGCTGACTAAACCCCGATGCAGAAGCAATGCCTTCTCCGCCACCACCATATAGTCCTGAGACACCTGGTGGCGCTCAGCATGCTGCGCGAGGGTCACCCTTGCTTGAGAGCACTGGCTTCACAGCGTCGCCTCTCCATACCGATTCGGCTCGCAACTCTCCTGCGGTACCGATGTCACCAGCCTTTCCACCACCACCAGGCCAATCCTCACGTCATCGGGAGCGCTCTGCGTCCGGATTAGCGGGCACGCGTTCGTTCTTGTCCGGCTTGCGCAACAAGCAATCGGTGACTGCCGAAACTATACCGCAGCCGAGCCACCCGGTCCAAATTCAGCAGCTCATCGATGCAAGGCCACCAGCAGCAAGAAGAGCAGCATCTACGGGTCACATACACCCTGGGGGACAGACTGTATCCGCTGTAACACCTGGGTCTTCAGAACGCTCTTCCCCGGACATTGTCTGGCAACCAGGCATGCCCTTACCGCCTCCTCCTCCTGGACCACCCCCTCCAGGCGCCAGATCGCAAAGTTTGAATCGTTACGCACCTAGCACTTCTCGTTCGAACAGTCTGACGTCGGACGAAGGGTTTGCGGGTCAGCATCAGCGGCGAGCAGCCGCAGTTTCTAACCTTGGCCCAATTCCACCGACTCCGGCTGACTGGACAGAAGAGTCTCCACCTCAGCAGCTGGAACATCAACCGCAACAGCCAGAACCACAGCCAGAGCCCGAGCCTTCCTATCAGCCACTCCGTATTGACACTGGCACTCGCCGTGACGCTTCAATTACCAGACGACCTGCCACACGAGATTCAAGCGCTCAGGGCATACGTGAACGCCGGTCCCGCAGCAGGAGAGGCAAGGAGCGAGCTGGCAATGACATAATGTCGCCAGTCAGCGACGACTCAAGGCCTAGCGATCTTTTCTTTACGCCTGTCGAGGGCTCCATCAGCCGCCGGAGGGAGCACATGCGGACGATTTCCGGTTATGCTGAACCTTCTACTAAGCCGAGTACCCCTGCGCACTTGCGTTCTGTGTCCCACACGCAACCTGCCTCGAAGCTTTCCTCAAGCATATTGACACCGCCTTACTCTCCAGCTGTTGGGCGAGAGGAGGCGGATGGTTACAAGAAGTCAGGCTTGCGCGTACCCGGTAGTGCCTCCAGCGATCGGCCAATATCGCACCTACTCCACACACCTAACGAAGATGTCTCGATCCCAGCTTCGCTCAGCCCAGCACGACCGCAGTCCGCAAGCTCGACAAAGGCTACGCCCAGACTTGATGCTTTTGCGTTGCAAGCTATGGAGCGCCATCGGACGTTCATCGAGAAGGAAGCTTTGGCCGGGTCAGACGAGGAACGACTTGAGCTTTTCGCAAACTTCATGGTCCATGAGTCGCGACTACGCAGAGACCGTTACCACACTGCTTACAACGCCATGGCTGGTGATATTGTTGACTTGACGAGAGATATGTGGCGATCGTATACCCGGACCAGCAAGCGTGCCGCCACACCCAGCACTTCAATGTCTTCGTTCGATCATACAGTCCCATCGTGGGCGTCGGACGGGCAACGGTCTGCACATGGCGGTATGCCGAGCTCAGCATCGTCTTTCGGCGACTTCACTCCGGCCACTGATGTTGGCTCTGTTGGCGAGGAGGGCTTTGAACGTTCGGAGTCGAGACAGTGGACAGAGACGTTCAAACCTTCCTTGTCGCCGATCCAAAGCGTGGCACAGAGCACATTGCGTGACGAAGACAGCTCCCGTGGTAGAGCACCCAGCAGATGGTGGGAGAACAAAAGCTCAGGCTCCGGGTCCATTGGTAAGCCTGATCGCATTGAGAAGAGTCATCGCGAAACGAAGTATATGGGCATCCGAGCTTCGCAGCTCCGAGAGGACGCTGAGCCGTCACCGGCGCTTAGCCGGCATACAGCGACGCCAGGTGCAAGCACCCAGACATTCGGTGAGAGCGCTGGCGAGTACCCTCCAGAGAAGGTGGGCTGGCATGAAGGTGGTGACTTTGACACCCCGATGGCCACGCCTGCACATATACGAGAGCGCAAGACATCTACACCTGGCGTCGAGCCATTGGATGTCTCTCGACTGGTCACTCTGCCACCGCCGTATCCACGCCACCATCCGGCAGTCAACAACAGCCACCCGATCCTGAATGACTTGCGAAGTGAGCATCGCAAGCTAGCAGACCACAGTGACATACAGCAGATCAAGGATGCCTTCTTGGACCAGGACTTCGCTGCCCAGCAGATGCAGAAGGAGGCTGCTAAGGAGCGTCGAAGTCGCCTACGGTCCAGTATTCAAGGAAAGGTGGCCAGCGGTACTATCTCATTCGCGGAAGCTGCTCAAGCTGAAGCGGACTTCAATGTTGAAGAGGCCGAGCGCGGCAAAGCCAATGCCCGGGCGTTATTTGACATGTTCGAGACAAGTGTGGCGCAACCACTCAATGTTCTACTGACTGACAGAATTGGGGAAGCGAACGCTGCTATCGGACAGCTCCGTACGGAACTTTCGTTTGGCAATCAGGCGTCTGACCCGAATCAAGCGCAGGAAGAAGGCGATGAACAGCCGGAACGCTTGGAAAAGCTGACATTACTGAAGTGGCTCTTTGAAGCACGAGAGCAATTGCACAAGGAGATGTTTGATCTCCACGCCATGCGAAGTGAGAAATACTCTGAAGTGATACTCACACCATATCGGATTCAGCGTGCTCAAGCCAAGATCGACGAAGCCACTGCCTTCTTCACCAAAGACAGCAATGAGCGCCAGACAGCCTTTGCCAAAGACTCGCTCAAGCGCTTCGAAGAGCTGCAGCAAGTCATGGAGAAGAATGTAAGCCGCGGCGTTGAAGACCAGCTGTCCGCTTTTTGGGACATTGCTCCCAATCTGATGGAAGTCATCACTCGCGTGCCAGCACAGATGGCTGGCTTCGAGGTCCAGATACCAGCACAGGAGTATGACGAGAACCCATCATACCAAGAGTACCCATTGCAGTACCTCTACAGCCTGCTGAGTCATGCGGAGAAGTCGGCATACCAATTCATCGAGTCGCAGACGAACCTACTTTGCCTGCTTCATGAAGTCCGAACCGCTGCTTCGAAGTCTGGTTTGCGGTTAGTGGAGATACAACGTCTTGCTGCATCGCCCAACGATGCAGATCTACGTGCGGAACTGCTACAAGCCAGGCGAGAAGCTGAAGAAACTCTCACGCAAGATCTCAAGGAGAAAGTTGGCCAGGTTGAAGAGCAGTGGAAAGAGGCGCTGGGTGATGGGCTTGAGGAGTGCAAGGAGAGGGTCAAGAAGTGGTTGGAGGAGAGTGGTGGGTGGGAGGATGGGCTTGACGGGTGATGACTGATCCAAAGTCAAAGGGTGGTTCGAGATTGTTTCTCTTCTGCAGTGTGTTGCTGCTGTAAGACTTTTTGCTGCGTTCGAGCGTTGTGAGCGTACTTTCTGTTTGGTAAGCGAGTATCATTCTTATTGCTTATACTTATCTTTCATCTATACAACTTTCAGTAGAGACCAATGCATTGGTATCTGGGTACATGCTTTAAATTGCCATTCGTGCAAGCCCGTCAGATCATCACCACTGGATGCTGGATCCGCGAAAACGGACTCTACCAAACCTTCTTTCCCTGACTCCCATTCTCGATACCCTTGGCCAGGTTGTTCGTCCCGTCCTCGATGCCGTTGGTCAGAGACTGCAAGCCATCGCCAACTTGCTTTGTGCCGGTCGTGTTGTTGACCGTACCGCCTATGCCGCGACCGGCTGCGCCTACAACACCACCGACTGTCCTAGTAGAAGACGAGTATCAGATACCGAAAGATCCCGATGTAGGCATATGTGATAAGGTGTAAGCTTACCTTGAGACGCCACCAACTGCTGCTCCGACCTGTCGAGAGCGCTGTCAGCTTATGGATCTGTGAAATGTGCTGAAGCAAGGTGAAATGGGTCTAAGACGAGCTCGAGGTAGGTGTTGCGAGATTGGCAGTCTTGTACGGTGTTACGATCACTGCCCTGCAATCAGGACTACACACAGAGGTTTCAGAGAGCCAAGTGTCTCCAATGCTCTGGGCTTGCACTCTATCCAGATATGCTTGTTGTCCCTAGAGGACTCGACAATCCTGAGGACCATTGTCTCCAGCCCGCGAGGTCATGAAGTGTGCAAGGCAGTGCAGGGCCGCACGTCGCCTTAAGATGAGGTGGCACTGGGGTTTCAGTCGCCACGCTGCTGGCTCCTACATACGCTCGGGCAGCGTTGCAGCCAGAGGCGGTTGCCACTTACCGTGCCGGTCACGGTCGTGACTGCGCCTGTGACGCCTTGTTTGTCAGGCATGTTGCTGCCGCCTGAGTCTGCCTTGCTGATCTCGCGATTGATGTCCGACCGGAGTCGCTCTGCCTCCGCCTTGATATCTGGCATGGAACATGCGATGGTAGAGGTCAATGTCCCAGTCAGGACAGCACCGGAAATGAGTAGAGACGCTGACTGCACAGCGTCGTCATCCCTGTCACATGCTGTTTCATCGCAAAATGTGGTAGCCTCAGGCGACATGTTCGCTTAAAGTGTTGCGCTTGCCCCCTCGTAGCCAAATTCCGCACAGACCAAGCGCAATTCTTGTGCAGGAGACAACTTTTTGGACAGCACGCGCGCTGTTACCTTCTTCCCTTCTTCACCCACCACTAACCCTGTCATCTTCCGCTTGCAACCAGTCACCTCTAGTGTCTTGCACAGCACATCTTCTTCGGAATCAGGCCCAAAAAAAGTTGAAAATCGAGAAAAACCCGTCCCTTTGTGATCCTTACCCCCAAGGCATCCGAAGGCTTCAAACGAGACTTCAGTAAGCAACATACCCGTGATCTTGCCCGCCAAGTCCGGCTGCTGCTGGTGGAT
>Ga0181469_100566_pt1 | contig 13999 bp, 11 predicted proteins | sample InSIn2SAF170_2_FD_119081 | JGI IMG/M metagenome (GOLD analysis project Ga0181469, IMG submission 119081) | Clean room microbial communities from NASA Spacecraft Assembly Facility at Jet Propulsion Laboratory, Pasadena, California, USA -... ... | reverse complement strand
TATTCTTATCAGGAGGAATTCTTCATCACTCCAGCAAGAACTTCGTTTCATCACGTTTCATTGAGACGTACATGACCTCGTAGTATCCAACTTACCCGACGGACAATACACATCAGCCCAGAAGACCTCAACGAAAGAGTCGAGCGAGACTACAGTTAAGAGTCCAAGTAGACAGGAACATCTCAATTAACCATGAAACTTTTCGTTCATTGACTGATTACTCTTCATGAAAACTGGAGTCTATCAACATCGATGCCAAACTACCTAAAACACCACAGAAACGCCACCCATAACTCGCATCATACCATCATTACAACCCATTCATACACTGTGTCTAACAAGTTCACGCACATGCCTCCTCAAATGATCACGCCTCCTACCACTCCACGGCTGCGCAGCCTTATCATCAACTCCACGCCTCCTCAATCCAGAATCAATCTGATCCACACTCCTTGAACTCGTAAACGCATCCCACGACGTACACAGCGCACTTACATCCGACGGCGTCTTAACAAGCGACGGGATATCCGCCGGTCGCTCCAGCACATTCATGTACAATCCGCCCGACACATGCCACGCGATATGGCAGTGGAACGGCCACACACCGGGGTTATCAGCGCTGATTTGCATCGCGATGTAGCCGTTTGGCTGGAGGATTTGGACGTCTCGTCGTGCTGGATTCGATGCGCTGCCTTGAATTTTGCCGTCCCATGAGCCTGTGCCTTCGGAGAGGACGAACATGTTATGCCCGTGGATGTGCATTGGGTGGGCGATGGCGTTTTGGTTGTTGACGACGATGATGAAGGATTTGTTGCTGCCGAAGTTGTAGACGTTCCATTCTGATGGGAAGGAGGCGATGCTGGCGGAGGAGTTGTCTGCTTCGAGTTGCGGGAGGATGGGGTTGTTGTAGTCTGTGCGGAAGGAGGAGCCGTCTAGGGTCCAGAGGAAGTTGCCTGTGGAGTTTACTTCGAAGGAGAGGGAGACGTCGATTGTTGTGTTTGAGGATGGGGGCTGGATGGGGAAGAGTGGCACGGTGGAGGTTAGGGCGTCGTTGGCGCAGACGCTGTCGTTGATGGGCCAGCATTTGGTTGTTGGTTCGGCGGTGGTGTTGGCGTTTTCGTAGTAGATTATTGCCAGAGCGTCGGGCTGGTTGGAGAGGGAGCATAGCGAGCTGATGCTGCTGCGCATCCAGTATGAGGATGTGGAGCTGCCGTTTGCTTTGATGAGGACGTCGGCTCGTTGACCGACGGCTAGGGTTACTTGGTTGGTGGTGTATGGGACGATTGGAACCTGTATCAGTTAGTCTTGCGTCAGTGTTAGTGTGATGTGAGAACTTACGAAGTCGTATGCGATGACCTCCATCAGATGGTCGTCCACCGAGAATCGTTGAATACCTTCGGCACCACCATTGATCAGTCTGAGTCGATGTGTCTCACCAGAGGTGAACTTGAATTTCGAAAGACCGGCATTCGGAGTGCATTTAGTACCGTTCGTGACCAGAGAACAGTTGAAGTTGCCTTTACCGTTAATCAGGTTGTTCTGCGATGAAGGCGCAATTTTTGACAAGTCTGTACCCATGATCTCTTCGACAATGGTGTAATAGTCTTGATGGAAGTAATCCGTCAGAAGTATAGGACCAAGATCCTGGTCGTAGCCGGCACTGTCAGGTCCGTGAACGATGAGGGCACCCATGACACCACCAGCATATTGGGCGGAGAAATGAGAGTGCCACCATGAAGAACCGTACAGGTCAGCTTGGAAAGTGTATGTGAATGTTTGGCCTGGAGCGATTGGACATTGCGTGATGCCAGGAATGCCATCCTCAAATCCCGTGTTGCTTTGTAGCATACCATGCCAGTGCAATGCTGTACCCTCTTCAGGGCCGGTGATGCTGTTGGTGAGAGTGACTTGAATCATATCTCCCCAGTTTGCTTCGATGGTAGGACCAGGGAATTGATTGTTGACAAGAAGCATCTCACGCTCTACTCCATCAGGTGCCAATACACCTCGTGCTACGTTGAAGGTGTAGTAGCGTGTCACGCCTGTGTTTGGCGCAGAAGTGTATGGATTGGAAGACTCTGCGGTCAGGTTGCCCCATGGCGCACCTGAAGTATCGGAGCCTGATGACGAGCTCCCAATGAAAGGAGAAAGTATGGGGGCATCCGAAGTACCCAGCGGGGAATCACCATTGGAGCTAGCTTGCGGCAAGTTATTTTGACCTAGTCGTCCACTACCGAAGCCGGGGAATGATGGGAGTACAGAATTGGTAGGGAACAGCACTGTAGATAGTGAAGCTGGAACTTGAGCTGTTCCAGTAAAGCCTGAACCAGTGTAGTACACAGGGCTCTTGGTGGGCGTTACCTGTCCTCTGTGGGACCAGCTACCAGACCATGCACCCGCTGAGTGAGAATGAGCACCTGATGAGTGAGAATGAGCACCCGATGAGTAAGACTGATGATCCGATGAGTAAGAATAATGATGTTCCCCGGAGCTGCTTGGATTGCTCTGACCGTTAGCAAAAGAATTTGTAGCTACTGGGCCCGCGGATGTATGAAGTGTTTTGCCGTCTGGCGAATTGCTCCAAGCACCCCATATGTTCGAGCTTGTAGGAACTGGGCCTGTCGATGTACGAACGGTGTTGCCGTCGGCCGAATTACTCCAAGCGCCCCATGTCTGTTGCTGCTGTTGTGAAGTCTCAGAATCTTTAGAGGATGACTCTGATTGTGCTAGTGCTGTGGACGAAAACAACACTAGTGGTATCGTATAGCAAAATGAGTGTATACGCATGATGTGGTTATGTCTAGCAAGAACCTCAAAAGCTGAAAAGAATGGACAGACACGATGTCAGATTTTTGCCAAAGAATGAAAGAGGAAGCACGAAATATTGAACAAATTGATTGAAAGCTGGGGCGTGTGCCTTGATATGATGGAAAAGTGCGGCCAACATGGTGGTCCTCGTATGAGTTGCATAATGCCTAGCCTGCGACATGAATTTGCCACAATATTGGCCTTGTCCAGAACATGTGTGACAGGCAGGAAAACAAACTAGAGACAAGCTGTTTCCTAGTAGGGTCAGAAATCGAAAAGACGGCGAGACGCTGTTCGGGCGGGTAAGTTGTTGCATGCAGAAACTGGGGTATCAGCATCGGCGGCGTCCTGGAACGTGGCCTAAACCGGGCAGAGGCCACGAGAGAGTAGGTATCCATGCATGCAAACAAACAACAAAATCGCTAGGATGGAAGCGTTCAGGAGATTTGCTTACAAGGCCAAACTGACATAGGAGTGAAACCAAAAGATTGAGGTGGAGTCGACGCCTCTGTCGATCTGAAACCGCGCCATGGCTATTTTTGCTGCTCCAACAGTCTCGCCGGGTCGAGATGCAGGAAAAGACACTCCTAGTCAGGGGTAATGACGTAGAGCTGGAGAAGAAAATCCCTTGGCCGCCAAGCCTAGTCACGTGATTAGATCTCACAACCCCCCTCTGAAACACATTCTAGATATCCTTCACAAGCACTGGCAGATTACTTATCATGTACCATCCGCGATTGTGCAAACATGCATTCAACAGTGCTAGCTTTACATGGGTTGACATCTACCAATGTTAAATCAGATGATAAATCACTTGGCGGTCCGCAACATTCATTCCCCAGGGTCGACACGGATTCGTGTCACGTGCCTTCGAATCCTCCACCTGGGAGCGTTAAGCTTGCCCAAAATGATAGACCGGTGACAACTTCAGCTGGCTCCCGAAGACGCCGGCATCCACTTTGACTGACTGCACGCTAGGGTGATGACCTGTTGAATGTATCCAATCATACAGTAGATTGCTCGGTAGAGCTAACAGGTCAAAACACGTCTTTCGAGGTACAGTACAAGTATAACAAAGAAAGATTCAGTTGACACCACACTGAATTAGTGGCTTCAATCCCGACAATCAGGGAGAGTGGATCTGATCCATCCCGCACGCCTTCTACCCTGCTTCCATCCTGGAGTCGTCTAACTGTTGTTGTCGCCAGAATCAACACTTGCTCTGATAGTACCAAGTACTTCCACATCAGTCTCGCCGCCAGGCGAGGCCAGAAGATTTCGAGATCGTTCGGCTCAGACTGACGCGTCACCACAGCCTCGTCATCCGGTATGACCGGATACGTAAGCTGAGAATGCTTCGTCGGCTCAATCTCAAGAAGCCGCGTTACTAGATCAGCTTCGATCTTAACAGCCATAGCGATCTAGATTTGAAGTCAACTAAACAATGGCGAAGCAAGATCACCAAATCTGCGCTTACCGAATAGTACTTCCAAGTTGAGTCTAGACAAACCGGGTTTACCTGTCATGCGAGTTTGATTGCGGTGACAAGCATAAGACGTTGACATCACGTCTCTCCGCAAAAGAGTGGAATTACGAGCCAATATTCCATATGTGTTTTCCCACAAAAAGACGTTCGTTGCTCATCGTTTTCCAGCTACTAGCTAACAATGAAATTCGACCGAAAGTAAGTTTTCTACCGTATATTCGTTGATGAAGATGCAAACAAGCATCAATGCTCTTCGTTTTGACAAGCTGTAGCAGAGTTGGAGAACAGAGCTTCTCCTTACACAGGTGCCATAACCAACCATCCCAAGCACTTGCGGCAAGTCGTTGATGCGACAAGATACGATGCATTCTGCTTAGCTGGCCCTTTTGTCAACAGGACTATCTGCTTGCATATTTGACGGTGCGATTTGTTGCCAGACGAAGCACCAACACGGTTTCAGATCCGTACAATGTCGAGTTCGCTCTCATTTGCTGCACAACTCCCTTGGTTACGGCTCCCTATCGTTTCCACCATAACTTCACATCGCCCTCATTCTTGTTGTTCAGGCTCGTGTTGTCTGATTGTTTTGAAATCACATTGCCATCTCCTGCACCTTGAGCACTGATAGCACCACGGCGAGGGATATATGGTGGTGGCGTCATACCAGTATCGTCTTCTGGAACAGACCTGCTACTCTGAAGACCTGTGGTCGTGTGTGTTTTGGCGTTCATATTGTGTCGGGTAATGTTCTGTTTCGTGAGGTCGAATATCGGTGAGAATGTTTAGTTTTTGAGGAATGGATTATGATCGATTATTGTGTTAACAGTCAGGATAACAAGATGGGATTGAGTTACAAATATAGGCCTTCGGAAGTGATATGGGTGGCGTAGGAGCAGTGGTGACATGGCGGCTGTATGGCGTGGACAATGCGTTTTTTGATTCATGAAACGCGAGTTTGACCACGATTTTTCCATGAATGTTTCAAAAGCTGCATTACTTGACAAAGAGAGCTTGCGCATGGTGAGTCTGATCGTTGAATGTGGTTGTTGGGGAAGGTTCTGTTGACCAAAATTGGCAGCACTTTCGACCGACACAACCGGTAGGTATCATTGATTGAGTGCTTCTAAATTGATGATTACAACGATATCATCACGAGCAGGATTCTGTTATCATCATACACGACGGGCGAGTACTTGCGGATGGCACAATTTGACATGTTCAAATTGGTGAGCGACTTGGAAGCGATACCTTAGGTCAAGTATTTGCTGTCCTGGCTGTTTTGACGTTGGAGGTTTACCCAAAGATGTTGTTCACTACGGCACCACTTGCAATTATGAAGGGTTGCAGCCAATGCACCTGCCCAAGTTCATAATGAATCAACAACAGATTGTTCTTTCATATGATGGGCATGTTTATGCCACAGCATCCACAGCACACGCAGTATCATTTATCACTCCCGTAGGCTCATTCGCCAGTGGACAAAGACATCGTTATTCACTTCTCTCATCGTTATGAGTCCTCTCACCCCTGCCACTATGCTTCAACCTCAAGCGATACACACTTTCGTTGTACAGCCCTTGATCGACCAGAAAGAAGCAGCGCCGAATTCAATCGAAGCTTCGTCGTTCCTTCATCATACTGATCAATGCTTCGTTACATCATTCGCGAATCCAACACCAACTCGCGTGGAGCCTCTTACATTCGCTACTCGCTCAAAGTCGAGCACTTCCGACATCATACTCGCCACAGCCATCGAACCCGTACCGCACAATCACTTGAGCAAGAAGGGACATCAGCTGGCTCTGATATTCACCATGCTTGGAATTGTCTTAGGAACAATACCTTTGCTTGTGGTGGCAATCTGTATGTTTTGGTACCGAAGAAAGCACAATAAATTACAATACGATTCAAGCAATGAAGACTCTGCGGCGTACACCGACAAACCAAGCTCAACATCCCACTCGTCCTCCCGTGTAGGTGTGGATATTGAGAGGGGGACAGACATTCAGGATGCCTCCGGCGTGGATGAAAAGGACCAGCAATCACAGACACTCGAATTGGGCGGAGCAGATAAGAAAGCTTGTCAATCATCAGTCTCCAGCGTGTCATCTAAAACGCTTGCGGTGGAAGAGAGGAACAGCGACTAGGCTATGCTTCTTGGTAGATTAGCTAATCGGGCATGTATTCATCATTGCCATTGATGGTTATTGTTAGTCATCACTCTTTTGAGCACTCATACGAACAACACCAATCCTGCTCAACCCACCGTTACCTCCCATCCATTCTCTCTGGCACAGGATAATCCCTCTTTCCCTCCGTACTCAAGACAATAACCACACTATCCTCATCCAACTCCAACGCCTTTCTAGCTTCACCATCCTCCAGAACCTTCTTCAACCCAACCAAACAACCCGCCCCACAAGGCCCAACCTCAACCCTCCATCCCTTATCATCCCCATCCTTCAACCCCAAACCCTCCACCTCGCGTACCATCTCATGACACTCCCAGTCCCCAACTGTAACACCAACATCCACACCCTGCTTCAAATCCTCCCACGCCGTCGGCGATACAGTCCCACAACACATCCCACTCATAATCGTATCCTCCGTCTCAACCGTCACACTCTTGCCGGCACGTAAACTAACTTGCAAACACGCTGCTGTCTCCGGTTCCACGGCGATAACTTTTACTCCTCCGGAGCCCTGGTTATGCCAGCCTCGCGCCCACTTGACGACTGCGTGACCAAGACTGCCCACACCAATCGGCGTGACGACATGCGTAATCTTCTTCCCTCTCCCATCCAAGCCCTCCGTTTTCAAAGACGTGTTCAATTGATCATCAACCTCCCCCAACAAAGTCCCATACCCATCCGAAATCCACCCCGGCACAACCTCATACCCCTTAAACGCATTATCCTGCACCATGACACCCCCTTCCGTCCGTCCACATACGTTCCAAGCTTCCGCAACAGCCCCATCATAATCCAACTCCGTCGTCACAACCTCCACACTCCCATCCGTACCTTCATCGCGAATAAATGCGCTGGTCCAAGTGTACATTCCCCTCGGCGCATAGATCCGTGCCTTCACGCCAAGGAGCGCAGCCATACGCGCCACTGCACGGCCGTGGTTCCCGTCCGTCGCGGCGAAGAGCGTTATGCCTGCTTCCTGAGCGCGGGACGCGATTTCAGAGAGTGGAATGAGGGGTGTGGGGTCGAGAGAGAAGTGTGTGCATAAAGAGCGGTAGACGCCCCATGATGCGCCGAGGATTTTGAACGCGGGGAGATTGAGGCGGGATGATTCGGCTTTTAGTAGCGTCGTTGGCACCGTGTGGTGGTGGGGTTTGGATAAGGAGGTGGATGTGGGAAGGGGGATGAGAGGTGTTATGTTGAAGTTTGGGAGGGAGTGGTGGAATGATTTTATTGTTTCGTGGTCTGTTGCTGTGGTGGTTGGGGTGTTGGATGGGGTTCTTGAGGGGGGGAGGACGTGTGGGTTTATGAATATTGAGGTGTTATTGGACATCGTGGGTGGGTGGATGAGGTAGAATGGTCGTGTGTATGTGCTGTTTTTCGTGCTCCTGTTGTTGCTGCTGTGGTCTGGTGTTGACTATCGCGTAATCTGAAGATGTGGTGGGTAGAAGTTTGATCTATGTATCTATGGGGCGGACTGTTTCGTGCTGCAGGTATCGTGTTGTACGTTGTTCAATGGACAGACCTGATGGGTAGAGGTCGTGCTTCACTGCTAGCAATGGAGAATGAAATGCATGAAATTTATTCCGTAGTCGTACACAGCATCAACCACAATTCACGAACAAGGACGGAAAGCAACCGGCTACTAGACTCGGATTATTGGCTAAGGAACGACATGTATTAATACAATCCCACGAAGACGAAAATATTGGTGGTTGTCAAGTGATTTGGAAGGTGGTAACAGAGCGTGCTCACTGCTAACTTGAAAGTCGGAAATCGTTTCCTTGCTATCGGCGTTACCCGCTCTCAAGTCATTACACCTCGAATGCACAGCTGTACCTACGTAGGGACCTTACATGTATTTTTTCGACAGGCAATCATGAAATGCCAACCGGGTACGTACCCGGGATCACAACCTACAGTACATGTGCATAATTCAGCATCATACCTAAACCTTGAGCGGTGTGGTTTGGTGTAGCATCAACTGCACGAACGCTTCCATCAATTTCGTATGGTCCTTGGTTTTGTGGGGGCCAAGGACGAGCGGACTTCAAGTTGTCAGCAAGCTCCAATTGCGCTTAGTTTTTGTGGAGGTCACTCACTGATCCAAGGGATTTACGAGTATATCGATAGCCGCGGCGGCTTCATCCTACCTTTACCCCAGATGTGGTTTTTGCGCGACTGGTCACACTTGGGGCTTTGTTCCGTGACTTCGACGTCAATAGCGTTGCCAACTTCGTGTACAAAATCCCGCATTTTGCTCCCCAGTTTCCACTCAAAAGTGTCGCACTCCTCACCAAAAGAAATCATCGCCTGTGAACGGCCCAAACCTATTCAAGGCGTTATTTCTCAGATCCAGCTATGCCTCTTACCACCTACTACCACGTATCATCAGAAACAGGTCTTTCCTCCGTTACCAGCTTGATAGCCGGCTCGAGTCAGAATGTGCTAATCGACCCGCCCTTCCTGATCAAAGACGCTGAATCCGTTGTCGCCTTCGTGAAGTCCAAAAACTCCAACCCCGTCGCCGCCGTCTTCGTTACACACCATCATCCAGACCACTACTTCTCTGCCAATCCCATTCTTGATGCTTTCCCGGAGGCTAAGTTCTTCGCGGCACCATACGTCCGTGCGGGTATCGATCGAGAGTACGACGAAAAGGTTGTGTTTTGGCCAACTGTTTTCGGAAAAGAAAACGTGCCCGCATCCCCGAGGAAGCCGGAACCTTACCCTTACACCTTCTTCTTGCTCAAAGGGGATGAGCAGAGTCCCATTTGCCTTTTAGGACCAGTACAGGGCGATTCGGTTGATCACACGCTCTTCTGGTTGCCCACAGAGCGAACCATCATCACTGGAGATGCTGTCTATGCAAGAAGCACACATGCTTGGTGAGTGGACTATGTCTGCTTTTGTGCCTTTCTAGGGTCAATGTTGATGTTTGTGCCTTACTTCAGGGTTGAAGAAATCGAGACGCCGGCCATTTTACATGCCTGGTATTTAACTCTAGACTTCATTGAAGCTCTCCAACCAACGAAAATCATCGCCGGCCATATCGAGTCTGGATGGGAACTGGATCCAAAAGAAGACTTGGCATACATGCGCAAATATCTCGATCTCTTCAGCTCCAAAATAACGAATGCGCCGAAGAAGCCGACAGTGGACGATCTGTACCAAACTTTCAAGACTGCCTTCCCACAAGTAAGCTCATTCTCGAGTGTTCTCACCGTCCGCCGTAGGTTACCTGCTGACACATAGCTAGTGTGAGAAAAACTTGGATTTCTTCCTGGGGCATATGAGCAACCAGTTCGGCGAAGGGGGCAAAATCTGGGAGGAGAATAGACATCACAATGTTGGTGCTCGCACGCAAAATGACCTCGAAGGTTTCGTTTTTGGTGTTGGGAAATAGACAGATAAGTTGGATCAATCTGTCGAGATACGTAGATAGATGGCGTACTCGACACCTCTGCAGTATCTCGCATTCCTGGAGCCAAGAAGGTGCAAGTGTCCTCCTTACTGCGCTTCTTGCACATGCTATAGGGATGGACGTCATCGCACCTCTCCTTACCTGCGCTTCGTGCAAGTGTCACGGCCTTGGCTCAACCTCTAGACAAACGGCTCTAAACAGAATCCTGAACTCAATTCATCTGTTGTAGAATTTCATTACGATTTCACGATCAATCAGTAGATACAGTTTCCAGCTGACACAACCGACAGTTGCCCACAGAGTAGCTCCAGATGTGACAATCGACTTTAGTCTGCTCATGTACTCAGGTACCTCCAGTTCTAGATCAAGAGTTGCCACGAAGTCCCTAGATGATCCGTTGCTCCTGTTTCCGATACTAGGATGACTACCATTGTCAGCTGCTGAGTTACGAGAAAGGCCTCTTATGTACGTACCTGAGTAGCATACAATCACTTCGTCCAGTTACTGCCCTCGCCCAGCACCTGCTGACCCTCGACGAGTCTCCCACAAGGTCCCTTCCCAAGCCAGAAACTCTGCGTATATGCAAGACCCTCCTCGATATCCCATCCCTTCCCACCTTCAACATAGATAGCACGACCATTTGCACCATGCTCGTGCAACTCATCATCCCATTGACATCCACTTGCATTGAACGCACCGTCCAAACCCTTCCCACTTTGTCCTTCACTTACCTCCGTCTCGAACATTCCTTTCGCCATCCCTGGTCCTGCACTAACCAGTCCACCAACAATCTCCGCAACATCTTCCGGCGTATTGGTAGGTAACCCAGCATCAAGCCAGCCTTTAGATATCCCCGAAACCATCCCAGTCAACGTCATCCACGGACACACAGCATTTACCCTGACACCAAAAGCCCGTGGCGCGTACAACCTCAAGGCTCTCATCAGACCTAAGACGCCGTGTTTGCTAGCCTGATACACGAACAGTCCAGGACTCTCTTCGAATCCAGCCACAGAACTCAGCAGCGTTAGACTGCGGTCTCGTGAAGGCCCACTGTTCGCAAGATACACGCAAGCTATGCGAGCGAAGTACAGTACGCCTTTCAGATTGACATCCAGAACCACCGTGTCAGGCTCCTTCTCAACGTCATCAAGCGTCAGACTTGTCTCAAACCAGCCCGGTCTCTCCTGGACACCCGCATTCGCAACAGCATGATCGATACGTCCGTACTTCTGAAAAGCCGTCTTGACAAGTACCAGGTTGTCATCATATTTCGTGACGTCGCACCGCACATATATCGGAGTAGTCGTGGTACATTTCGATGATGATGTCACCGCCGCCGCTGTTGATGTTGTTGAGAGACCAGCGACAAGAGCCTCAGCAGCTGTGTCGTTCACGTCGCCGAATACAACTTTTGCACCAGCGCCGTGGAGAAGGCGGACTGTAGCTGCACCGATTCCGGTTGCTCCACCCGTTAGCACAACCACGGCGTCTTCGAGCTTCTCGAGCGCTTGTGGGTCAGGTTCGAAGCGTGTCATGATTTTCGCCCGTAGATAAGAGTTTTTGTTTATGCAGGATTATACACAGAGACCGGAGTTGGTGGTTTTCAGAACTATGTAAGTAGTACCAACATGAATGCTGGGGTTATAAAATGGTAGTGTACTCTGCAGTACCCTCCGACTTTAGTGGAATAAAGAAGCGACCGGGTCATTACCCGATCCGTTCTCCCTCCACTTCAACCCACTTTGGGGTACTTCCTGTAGCAATATCAGAGGATCTCTCTAAAAATTGTGCTATAGCATCCCTCGCAATGCTCGATATTGCTAGATGACGGTTTCTATCTCAGACAACTCAAATTATGTACTTCAGTAACGATAGTTATCGTGTGGACCAGGCTAGAGTAGTAAGACGTTGGCCCCACAAATGCGTACTAACACTACCTACCCACTCAGGTACCTAGGTATATAGTGGATATACACTGTAACTGATCTAGAAGATGGTAACAGGGCGTGCTCACTCCTAGTTTCAAAGCCGGAAAAGGTTTCCCATCCATCGTCGTTGTCCGCTTACATGTCATTACGTTGGGCACTGAGTTTCTGCTGTACATCGTAGTAGTTTACCGCCTCCAATGCGTACGAAGCCATTACCATAATAACTCAATTATGATCAATCACAACGAAGCACAATGTGTCTGCATGAGCAACGGATATTATGGGTTTGGAGGAAGGCGGACAGCAACTGAGATGAAGGTACATGAAATATTATAGTATGGATGTACATCGTTTAGGACTTTTGTGTACATTACAGCCTGAAGGTTCATACCTCACTCTAATACCAGTTACATATATGGCTTGATGGCATTTGACCTTATTGGCGAGGGAACCATGTATTGTCTCACGTTATGATTTGTCGAATCGAATGTCTGTCAAAGTCAAGGGAGGAATTCGAGCTCGACCAACCTCAGTGGCTGTTAATTGGTGCTCAGTTCATGAAGTTGCGTATTAGCTGAGCAGCATCCGTAGTGATGGAAGCTTGTTCTTCTCCCATGCCAGCAGCAGCATTAGCACCATCCATGACTTCAACCACATCTTCGTCTTCGATTCAAATCTGCTCGACGGTTAGCTGGTCCTCTAGCTTGTCACTTTTGAAGACCAGGTAGATCTGTCGAGATGTGTTGATGCCTACTTTCTTCTTGTAGCCACTGGCAATACGCTGGACTGTTGTATCCGGACACAAACGCAAACTTAAGGGGGGAAGAACGCTTTTGTTCTTTGAGTATAGGTGTATTACCAGCCCAGGATCTGCCTGCTTGTTAGATAGCTTACCTGTGATTGCGGCGGCAGCGTTTGGACGTTGAGCAACGCTAATGGCTTCCTAAACCGGTTGATTCATTGGTCTCACTCGCTGTTGCTGCTGAGGTTGAGCAGGTCTAGCATCACCAGCATTTACTCCTACACTAACTCTACCATAGCCGTTGACAACAGGCATGTTAGACTTGATGGGTACACCATTAGCTGCAGCAGCAGTAGCATTTGTACCCTGTGGCGTGGCTGCTAGCGCTCGTCTTTCCTGTTCTGCTGCCATTTTCCGTTCTTTCTGCCGTCTCTGGCCAACAAGTTCTGCTCGAATCCCTCGAAGATATCTAACAGCCTCGTCGATAAGCTGTCGACTCTCAGTAGACTCTTTCAGCGTCAAGAGCAATGTCTCAACCTGCTTCTCGTCGTTGAGATGTGGACATGTTCGTCCATGACCCATATGAGCTAACCCGCATAAGCCACAGTGTTCCACACCTGCTATTTTGAGTCTGCACCAACCCATAGGATGCTCTTCGTTGCATGCGCTACATTTGTGGTTTGGAGGAACGGGAATGGCTGTGTAGTCAGTGTAGTTGTTCGCAGCACTTGGTGTTGCCAGACTAACTGGTATGTCACCGTTAAAATGAGGTGCTTGTCCTGTGGGCACTTTTGCACGCTTGTATGGTCGAGCAGTGATAGTCTGCATTTCAGGTTCTGTCTCTTCACCTACAGTAGTTGGATCAACGTCCGTCTCAACTTCAACAGCTTGGAAATCTTCGTCGCCAGATATACTGCTTTCGTCGTCACCACTACCTTTTGGTCCTTTCTGTACAGGCGAGGAATCAATACCGAGCACGGCATTAATGTCTCGGTCTGGTTTCCCACCATAATCCACTTGTCCACGACGACGTTTACCTCGCCCAAGTTCTTCAGCTTTTCGTGCGGCTTCCTCTTGGTAGGCACGTTCACGTTCTTTAAGAATCTTGTCCCAAGTATCAGGGTTGGGAGTGTTTGTCCCCGAATCCTCGCTTTCCTTGAGACCTTCCTCGAGTGTAGCTTTGTCATTTGCCCAAATCCTCGCAAAACTGAATTGAGATTCGGCAGACTGATTATCGGATGTTTTCGTCGATTCTATCTGACTTCTATCCAAAAGTTTATCCACGCTTGTTTCGTTGTAGACAATGGTTTCTTCAGCACTTTTGTCATCGTCGAATAGAGCAGCAGCACCATGGCGGAGTATAGATTCAAGATCCATGCCAGCTTCATCGTCTTGGTCCATTGCTTCGATCAGAACATG
>Ga0181469_100565_pt1 | contig 14012 bp, 13 predicted proteins | sample InSIn2SAF170_2_FD_119081 | JGI IMG/M metagenome (GOLD analysis project Ga0181469, IMG submission 119081) | Clean room microbial communities from NASA Spacecraft Assembly Facility at Jet Propulsion Laboratory, Pasadena, California, USA -... ... | reverse complement strand
CGAGACGCCCTCGATCATCAGTTGTCGAACGAGAGTCGACGCTACTCAACCCAGGCCGTGGTGGCTGCACGAAGGCGTCGCAATTCACGTACATCGCAACTGGGTTTCGAACGCCGTAACACGGTCACTTTTGGTGGAGCATGGCCTTTTGACCCGGAGGCGCCGCTGTCGAGGCGTAATTCAATAGGTCCGACGAGTAGTCGACCTCCAGAGCAGAAGGAGAAAAGAAGAGCCAACTCTATTAGTACTTTTATACCATTTCAGCGTCAGTGGCATCGGAGATCTACAGTACAATCGTCACCATGCACTAGCGGCAGCGAATTAATGGATACTGAGGGACGAAAACACTCGACAAAATTGGCCTCAACAGCCGATTCAGCACTGCCAGATGTTTCCGAGAATGGTGAATCATCGCAACAGTTGAGGGCACCTCAACGTCGCTTCAGTACTCAACCGCTCGATGAGGTATCTAATGTTGGCCTCGGCCGCCGTCAGAGACAGATGCTGGGCCTGGACACAGCTGTCGTCCATCGCACAATGTCTCTGAGTATAGGGCCTAAAACTCCCGTGGCTGGGCGAGCCAACTCTATAATCAGCAACGCTCTAGTTACTACTACCACGCGCGTACGGCAGGGCAGCATCTGGCACACGTATGAACAGGCTAAGAAGCGGCAGCAACAGCTACGAAGAAGTAAAGCTTTCCAGATCTTCTTCCAATACACCTTCTATATCGTCTTGCTGGCTTTCCTATACTTTGTGCTCGTGGGCAGACCATTGTGGAGTGGAGTAATCTGGTGTGTTTACGATGTGTTTGAACACCATCTGGCTTTCGTGGGGGGTACTTCCATATTCGTTGGCCTGGCATTTTTGTAAGCACCATGGACCATGCTGATGTATTTTCTGTGATGAGACTGACGATTGTAGTTACGCTGTCGCACCTCTCCTTCTCCTATTCGAGAATCCCGCACCGATGCCTACCGATGCACTCAGTCGCTCCTCTGACGATGAGAAAGCTCATGTTCCGGACAGTCTTGGAGATGAGTCTTCTACAACGGATTCGAGTGGGACTGCCAGCGTGGACAAAGAGAGGCAGGATACCAGTCTGAAGGGTGCACATGGTACGGCTTTGCTCATCCCGTGTTACAAGTCAGCCTTGCTCCTTCCAGCCACTCTGGAAGCGGCTCTGAAAATCTTTCCTGCCTCATCTATCTTCATCCTTGCCAACGGAAATAGTCCAACACCACTCGATAATACTGAAGAAGTCTGCAGCACATATGGTGTACATCACATCTGGATTCCGGTCGGCAGTAAGATTGTTGCTCAATATGTCGGTGCATACGTTGCACGGTCGTTCCCGTACACACTCCTCATTGACGACGATTGCCTTCTTCCTCCCAACTTTCCTGTAGTTACAGACCGACTGAGGGGAAGAGTGAAAGTCGTGGGCTACACTTTAACAAGCATCGGTGCGGAAAGATCGAGAGGAACATGGTGTCAACAGGCGCAAGACTTGGAGTACAAGCTTAGCGGGCTTCAACGACAATTCGCGGGTAAAATTGGCAGTGCCACGTTCCCACACGGTGCGATCGTCCTCTGGGACACTGAGTTCCTGATTCACACGTTTAAGGAACACCCTGGCTTCTCGGTCTCGGAGGACTGGTTCTTTGGTCATGTTGCGCGCGTTCTCGGTTCGCGCATCATCATGTGCAGTTCGGTCTTTGTGGAGACGGAAACCCCTGCTAGCCTCTTCTTCGGGTCTGGTGGAGCACGCGGCGGATTTGGAGAGATGACCGTCTTCAAACAGAGATTCAAGCGGTGGAATTTCTTCTTCGTCAATGGGTGTTTTTACAATCTCGGCTACATCCTGTGCTCTTGGAGGCTTGGATTTTGGGAGATTGGTACCAAGTTATTCGTCTTCCAAGAGGTCTACGAAACACTTCTCTACCTCGTTACTCCTCTCATGCTGCCTATTAGCTTTTTGGTGAGGCCAACATACTCGGCATACCTTTTCGCAGCAACCTTGGTAATGTATTCCCTAGTGAGCGTTGTTTTCAACGAAGTTCACCTGAGGCTGGCGAGTCGTGGCGCACAAAAAAACCTCATGGTTAACAGGTGGATGCTACTCTTCTACTATCCGCTTTACAAGATTGCACTAACATTTGTGAATGTGGCGAGCTGCTTTTGGAGTTTATGGATGTATGCTAAATACTTTGCTACACGACATCCCAGAATCGTGGAAGACGAAAAGGCAGTGGGAGTCGTCGTGAAGATTCAGGAGGAACAGGGTGCCCAAGAGATGGCGTCGAAGCACCAAGCCAGGGAAAGAACGTTCTCGGTGCAGATATCACCTGCCGAAAGTGGACCAAGCCGCGCAATGTCAAGAGTGTGGACTCGGACTGCAACGAGGTCAGACAGCATCGACCCTGGAGAGCCAATGGCGCGCCGACTTACCGTCACGGCGCTAATCACCGATGTCGTTCTCAGCTCACCAGTCGAAGAGCTTGAAGATTCCATCGCTGAGCATGATGAAGCCAATGATACTATACATCCCATCGCTAAGCCTGACGAACCTAAGAATGCTATACGTCAACCCTCAATCTCAGTCGCCAAGAAGACTAGGCCAACCATGCCAAGGATAGACTCGGAGTCTGTTGTGAGTCGTGGGCTGAACTAACCACACGACCGAAGTCTGAAACTAGCAAAGCAGGCCATTAATAGACAACAAGACATGCGTGCATCTATGATATGTACGCAGATGATATATGAATCAAGGTGAAAAAGACCTGAGGAAGGAGTTAGGAGTTTCTTCGATGTCCTCAAGGGATTCGATCAAGGTTTTCGTAAGAGTTCCGCCCGATCTACTTTTCGAGGCCGTGAATCAGCATAAAATCTAATCTAATCTCAATAACAACGCTTTTCCAGTAGTTCGAATCATCCCTGTGAGTGGAGAAGGACTTAATGAATGGCGAACATATTAACAAAAAGCATACAGTACCATTCTGATGATGGTATGGAAAGAACATTAAGACTATGCAACACGTGTGCTACCATACAGACAGTAAACATCCTTCCACACTCTCGAGCCGTACTATAAAGAGTATGTGCAGTTTCATACACTACGTACCTCGTATCAGAAAAGTCATTTTAGCCTCAAGATGAACAAGGTAAGCACTTTTACCTAAAACGGCAATACCCGTTCAAATCCAAAACCCGCCTCATGTGCGCCTTGCATTAGGTTGGTTCGGCGTGACTTAGCGCTATGGTTTGCCAGAATAGTACGAGTACTGTATTGCATTAATCGGACCAATCCGTTAATTTTCTAAATCACGACACTACGTGTTCTACGGTGAGTGAAAAGTCTCTGCCTTGTCGGTGGATTCCGCCCAAGGTCACAGCCAAAGTCTGGGTACGACTGCGTAAAGAGCTGTGATGTTTTGTATTTTCGCAAGTCGAAAGGAACAACAGGAGCTGCTGTAGTTATTTATGGAGAAAAAAGATCTACAGGGAGCCGATAACGAGTACCAAAAGAAAAGAACGCAATTGGTGGCGGGATGCAATGGAGAAGACGAGCCAGTAGTAAAAGCAGGGGGTTTTGACGTGACTTGAAATCCGGTTTTAATCGCTAGTTTAAGTCATGTTCTTTCGTCCAAAGGGGTTGCTGTAGCTTGGTCAACCAGCTCCGTTGCATAGCTGAGTCGTGTTCAATCATCGGTGGCGCCGAGAATTTTCGTAACTTTCATGGCTACTTCCGCTGTGATGCCTTCGTCCTCGTCCTCCTCCCCTGAGCCGCCTGGCTTTCCAAGTAGGTCTTTCTTGAATATAGCAGGAAAGCTGTCGAGCTGTGTCGCCAGTAGCTTTACTGCCATTTGCATTGAACCCAGCTCCAACTGGGTATTGGCTTTGCTGGAGTTGTCGTTCTTTTTGCCTTGAGTGGCCTCTTGTAGACAATAGTCGAGAAGCTTGATGATGTAGTTGTTTTTCAGATCTAGGAATGCGTTGGTGATCATCATAGGTGCAGGAACTCCAGCACCAGCTTCGGCATTCTTCGGGATTTGCTGAAGTTCAAGTCAGAGCTCCGATATACTGCATAAAGATTTGTTGTCCTTACCCATGGAGCAGGTTTCGTGAGTGGCATGTTGGAAGATGTCTGTACTATGGTGGAGACAGAGGTCGTGTTAACTATGATTCTTTTCTAACGGCCTCGCAAACGTGGAGGAAAACTGAGTTTCTGGGAAGTCGTCAACGGGTTTTATAGACAGGTGAGAAGCACCATCTCCGTCAGCTTCACATGCAATATGCCCTGGGCTGTGGTCATACCGAATGCTTCGGTAATCCGTAAGCGTATCAAGAGTTCAGCTCAGCTGCATATCGTTTGCACAAGTTTTCAGCGGAGTCTTGCAGACATCCAATACAAAGGGCAATCAGACCACCAAGATGATCAATCCTCATGCACGAACATGCGCACTTAGTCTTTCAGCTCGCCACATCGAGTGATTGCGCTCCAGCAGGGGAGCTTGTTCTCCTCGTGTCTGCCAAAACCCGGTCAAGGTGACATTCGAGACTCAACCGATTTTCGTGCACAAACAACCGCTATTCGTGTTTGACGGCTCAGAAATTTAGCATCGATCGGACCAAGTTAGGAGAACAAGAGGACTGTGACGTGGCAACGCCTAGATGTAAGCTAGACTGTGATGATCACGTTCCTCTCCATTCTGATTCAAGCCTCAGACAGCTTCATCGTGATCAGTGGTGATATGATTGCAACGTAATGCCGGAGTACGTAGTCTCAGCTGTAGCTCATACATTGTGAGGGTGTGACAGAATAGCTGCGTTAACGGTGGAACACTCGCATTACAACAGCTGCAGGAGCTTCAAAAAGGAAGTCCGAGTCGACAATCATCCCCCGCCTTGCCTGTCGCGAGGTTTGAACGAGACTCACTGAAATGGACCATCCAACTCCGCAGAATGCTCCTTGTGGTTCTGACACGTTACTGGAACCTGGTGCTACTGTACATATGCAGGAAGCTCAGCATCTGCCGTTTCAAGTAGGTTCTCTTCCGCGCTTCTTCGAAATCTGATATACAGTACTCGAGCATGCACACTTAGCTTGGAAGCTAAGCCCAAATTGGATGCCGCTGCTTAACTCGACTTTCAGCTTCAATTTCAGCTCGACCTTCAACATCCGTTCTTGGATGCGCATTTGACTCTGAAAGGATCATCGAGGTTCAAGCGAATGCGGTTGTTTACCTTTCTTGGTGCTCGTAAAGTCAAGTAGCTAATCCTTGTGGCTAGGCAGCTGGACTCTGATGCTTTCTCGTCCTGAGCTGGAGGTCTCAGTATCACGGCCATCCATGCAAATTCTTCCCAGTAATGACAGAAGTGAGTTGGCACAAGCCGGTTGGATCAATATATTTTGTCCGAGTATTTCTATTCCGCTGCCACAATGTGGAAGCAATCCATGGTATGCTGCATGACGGATGATGAGAAGCAGTCCCTGGGATAGCAAGATATATGCCCGTTAGAGTAGCCTCAAAGGTCACAACCCAATACCCGACTCTGGTTCTGAGCGATACGCATCATATTGTCCCGTCAACACGCCGCTGCAACCGATAGCTGCTACACAAACCAGATGTCTGACGACGAAGCATTTCCGGCACTGGTTAATGGCGGTGGTGCTCTCCGCGACCCTTTTGACAAGAATGATCAATACTATGTACCTGATAACGCGGACGAACCACGTCCAAGAGTGGACTTGCGAGAAGATCATGCCGATTTTATGACGCGCATCTACGATCAAGGTACCACGCAGACATGTACAGCTAACGCTGCTGCTGCCGCCTTATGGTACGAAGAAAAGGCAGGCAGACATTCTGCAGATTGGGGCGAGGCTGGTCCATCTCGGCTGTTCATCTATTGGCTTGCCCGTGGTGGCATGGAAGCAAATTTCTCGCAGCCAGAGGATACAGGCTCCTTCATGCGAGATGCTATGACTGGCATGGCGGACCATGGAGCATGCCCAGAAAACGACTGTCCGTTTCCTGATTTCGCATCGATCGACGCAAAGGTCAAAGGCGAGAACCTTACTGACCTGAGGGCAATTGCAAAAAGGAAAAGGCAACTCCAAAACGATGTCGTTAATAAAAGACCCGAAGATGTGGCATTCAAGGATGCTTTGAAGCATAAGATCGCCACCTATTGGAGACTGGATGCAGATCGTCCAGAACCAGATGACAAAAACCTAACTATTGGGGAAAAAGCCGAGATTGGTAAAGACACACTGTACCGGGTGAAGAAGTGTCTCTCGGAAGGGTTTCCTGTCGCCTTCTCTTTCTGGTACTTTCTGCCATATAACGAGATGTACCAAAAGAAACCAGGTGAGATGTTCGTTCTCAAGGACGTCTGGAACGATCCGGATGCATCAGACAAGGGCGTCTTTCCCCGACATACATGGATCGATGATTTGGATGACACACATCGTCCCCGAGGGTCAGCGGGACAACCCCTGCACAGGGGACACAGTGTACTTGCTATAGGGTACGATGATGCAAAGGAACAGATTCTTGTACAGAATTCTTTGGGGGAGAAATTCAGTAAGGGCGGATTCTTTCTCATGCCGTATGCCTGGATTAGTGATTTTGCAGCAACGAATGACTTTTGGACAATTCGCATGGCAGGAGACATCCCCAAGGCTGCGCCTATGGATTGGAAACAAATCAACAAGTACATTTTGAAAGGTTTGTTTGGCGATGATAAAGCTTGAGCTGTAGGCTACTCAAGTACTGTACGAAGCAGACTTGCTCATACCACATATAAAAAGCGAAGTACCATCATGAACGCCGCCAGATCCGCCATCAAATGCAGATATCGCGAATAAGCGAGTTCAAGCTCCCATAATATCATAGACTATTGGCAGTTTTTCTTGCTTCCGCCTGGAAGGTTGTCACCGCTAACAATCTGTAGATTTCGATGCTCCGTACTCCTGTCGTGATGCTCACTTGAACGCCATAGCCCGTGCCACCATTATGTAAACTCCGTAGATGCTGTAGTGCTGATCCATCATGGGTATCATGTCGTCGTCTTCCTTCCCAAACCAATCAGGAAAATCTGCTTCCTTTACACCAGCAGAACTGCGTTCAAACATCCATCGTTCTCTGGGTTATTTGTAACTTGTGCCCATTTCCCCCATACTACTTTCCCGCCAGCAGTTACTATACCCATCTCCGAGACATTCACTTCAATGATCGTTCCTTTCGTCAGCACTCCTAATTGAGTGTAAAGTGGATTCTGCGGGTTCTTCTTCACTCCCAGAATTGGCAATTGCACGGTTACTCCGAGCTCCGGATGGGTAACGTTCGCCTTCTTGTATCTTAGACCCATGGGTCTAATGAATCGTTCATATTTCACCGGCCTTCTCGTGAAATCCGGCCCCACAAATGTCGGTTTCGTGATCATCCGCTTCCAACCTTTCTTCGCAGTCTTCTTGCCTGTCTTCACAACCTTGAACATTTCCTCCTCACTGATTCCCTTGACCTTCGGTAACGGCACTGAAAACTTCGCCGCCTTTTCAGCTCGTTTGTTCTTAATCGCGCTGGAAAGTGCCTTGGCATTATTCGCTTGAGAACGATCGAGCAAGTAGTTGGGTAGTGGCGTTGAAGACGGTTCTGAGGGTGCGGCAGATTTGACATCTCGTTCTTCTTGAGCCTTGATTTGTTTCTTCATCTGGATCTTCTCGGCATGGCGCTTCTTTTGGTGTAGTTTCGCTCGGAGACCGGTCAGCTGTTGAGCCTTTTGCGACATCGAGTGGCCCTCGCGGGCTTCTCGTTTGCGAACTCGTTCATCGTGGTCGAGACGCTTTCCGTATTGTTTCTGAAAACGTTCAATATACTCATTCTGAGGCATGGCAGCGATACAGTGGTTGCAGAGGTAATGTTATTTGAGAGAATGGCTACCGCTCTGGTAGTCAACTGTAAACTGAAAAGTCGAGGTAGCGAAGAAAATCCCCAGCCTGAACTTTCTTATCATATGATCACGTGCAGATACTGCGCTGCTGAGCGAACTTGAGCCATTGGGAGTTCTCCCAAGAGTGACTTTGAGCTGTATCAACGACAGGGACAAGAACAAATCAAAACGACTCCATTTAGACATCACTCGCTTGTACGAAAGACACAGTACTCCCTTGTCCCGTCTCACTGCAGTTCTCCCATTCCCGTATCGCCAACATGTGCCGCATTTGCGGTCGCATGGTAAAATGCATCTTCGACACGATGCCCTCGAGAACGATATCGAGACCAAATCTATCACAAATTATCGCACAATCTAGAACACCGACACATTATCAAAAGGCACGACAGATTTCTTCACAAACACGACTTCCATCGATACCGAGATCAAGCCCTGCGCAGTCAAGGCATATACAACTCCCAGTCCGCAGCCGAGCTCTACATACAACATCTCCTCGATTCGTCGACCTCGAGACTTCTACCACAGCACAACCTATCGAAACGTACATACCACCCACATATCTCCAATCTTCCGCCTCTCCACAGCAAGCATCTAGCATTCCCGCTTCATCCACCATAACTACCACCACCACCACAACCCTCCCATCATCACCATCACCACCAAAAGAACCACTCATCCTCTCAAAAAGCATCCAACAACTCCTCCCAGCCCTCGCCGCCCAATCGCCACACTACATCTCCGCACACATCCACTCCTTCCCGTACATCCTAACAACAGGCGACACCCTCCGCCTCCCCTTCCACCTCCACGGCGTCTCCCCCGGCGACACCCTACGCTTCAACCGCGCCACAATCCTTGGCTCACGAGACTACACCCTCAAAGCCGCTGCCCTGCCCTCGCAACAACAACAACACACCGACACCAGCAACAGCGACCCGTTTTCCCAGAGCACAAATACAGGCGACGTGCGCCACACCCGCGGCGAATTCAAAAACGGCAAGCGAACCAACGAGCCAAGCTACATCGACGAACGCCTGTTCGAATGCAGAGTAAGAGTCATGGGTCTAGATAGTGGACCGATGATGGTGACGGAGAAGAAGAAGCGACGGAACAGACATCTTAAGAAAGTCATGTCGAAACACAAGTATACGGTTGTCAAGGTTATGGAGGTTAAGATCAAGACCTTGGAGGAGCTGCTGCAGGAGGAGGAGGGGCAGGTTGTTTTGGAATAGGCTTTATCCGTGAACGCTGAGAGATTGAGAGTCTTGTGTAAAGCATCGACAGCGTGATATGTGGATTTCGTGTGGATATGGAGATGAAGTTAGATGGAAGAGTATATGTGTGGGGCTGTACAGAGTGTTCGAGTTCGATGAGCCTATATCTGCTTCTAGAAGTGTAGTATACATATATTGCAGTAAAACCAACAGCAGCGAAAGCCACCGGCTTAGTTTGTATCAAAACTAGTTCTAACATTTCTACACCAGACATTCCCAAGCAAACATACGTTCTTGCTGCTGTTCCTGGGTGTATCCTCCAGCTCGACAGACTGGCAAGTGTATTCGACCTACCTACACGCACGGGTGAATGCATTGCTCAAAATCTTTCAAGAGCCAAGAATAGGATACAAAGCACATCACCTAGGTAAGCTAATAATGTGCATTCAAGGAATTTGCTACGCCTGTTCCAAACGATACCTTGCCGTCTAAGCAGTTTGACAAAAGCCCTCAACAAAGTTCCAAAACGTACCATTCACGTACAGTACAGTCCACTAGCCATATATACTTATATACTCCTCATTATGGTTTTCCAAGTTCTCCTTGGACAGCAAGGAAATTATAGGTCGCAAGTCGCTCGCTGATAACAAACAGGCTTGTTGAGAAAGCACAGGAGCTTCCTTCATAACATGGACGCTAACATCACCGCATCTCGATAATAGGGTTCTGCATACGGTCTTGTATGTTGAGGTGATATTCGAAGATACCCTGTTCAGAACCGACGAATCTAAGACATAACACGTTAGCATGACATGTTCACAAACCCAATCAATTAGGTAGATGCTCACAATCTTGTTCCATCAGGACTCCATCCAATGCCTGCCGTCCCAACACCACCCTCCCTCATCATCTCCTCGTATGCTGCTGTGCTTGGTCCGCTTGCCCTACCGCTTCGTCCGACGAAGAACATTCTTGACCCGATGGGTGCCCAATTGCCGTTCATATCCGCAGTTCCACGCGCCATCATCAGTCTTGCTATCCGTAAATCGTTGTCAGTAACACGATTGGCTAGCTCGCTGGATCGCGGGATCGTGGAGCGTTCTGATGGAGTTGGCATAGATGTCATTCCCATTGCTTCGCGGACACGAGGTGGTAGACGGTGAGCACGATTCGAGACACGAGCGAGGAGGGACTCAAATGCTGCGTCGGATGTTGGAGTGATAGTGGTATTTGCGGAGGCAGAGGAGGGCGGAGTTGGGAGTGCGCGGGAAGATGGAGGTAAGTCGTCGCGGTCGTTTGCCTGGGCTGTGGAGGAGACATGGAGTTCCGAGGTGGAAGAGCTAGATGGTCGCTCAACATTACTCTGAAGGGAGGCAATGTTGACTCGAGATTCGGCCCGTCGAACTTGGTGTTCTAGGTCTTGGAGACGTTGGCGTCTGGTGCGGCGTTCTTCGTCCATTGATTGCATCCTGCGTTCAAGTTCTGTAAAATCAATTCGAGTGGATATGGTGGGTAATGCTGACGTTCGAGCTGAGGTACTGCTACTGGTGGTGGGGCTGCTGCCAATGTATGATGGTGACTGTGTCTGATCGAGATGAGATCTGTATCGCTGCAGAAGCGAGTCTCGCTCATCCATCAATTGATTCACTCGTCTAGACATGTTGCGAATTTCATTCTCCAGTTCTTCGGACCTCTGTTGCCCATGATCATGCTCACTGTGCAGCTGGCGTTGTAACAATCGTTCCAGCGATGGGGATATTCTGCCATTGTTCATAGCTTCTTCTGATCGGACTTCTTGTTGGCGAGCTTCAAGTAGTCTTTCCCGTGCTTCAAGCTCTGAGCGAAGGAGAGTCGACAACCTTCGTTCATCAACAAGTTGTCTTTCGAGACGATTTGCTAACTGCCTCTCAGCAAGTATAGCCGAATCAATCTGGTTCAGACCAGTCGGTTGTCTTGAACTTGTATTTGCGCTGGTGCGGCTGCCACCAAGTGACGCTTCGATCACATGCCAGGGATCGGAAGCTGGAATACTATACAGCAGTGGCTGACTTAAACTGGGACCCGACTGCAGACTCATGTCGTTTGCAAGTATTGGCGGTATAGCACCGTCGTCAGACATGGGTCCTGGCGATGCAGTCATAGGCATTCGTGGGCTCTCGTCCACCGTCAATGTGTTGGAGGGCTGATTTTCTGATAGAACAACAGATGACCTTCTTTGAGGTCGAAGTGAGCCTAACAGTCTGTTACTAGGATTGAGCAATTCCACCTCCCATTCTCGTCTCGCACTAGAGGCAGATGGCTGTACCAGTGGGTGTTCTGCAGTGTAGTTAATGCTGAATGGTCCTCGTGGCGTGTCTATTTCCTCAAGAGTTGTATCCAGTGCTTGAATGACTGACTGCTCCCTGTCTGATAGAATGCTGGCCTGGTCGAGCACTTCGTGGTCAACGCTCGATCCACGGCGGCGGCGTTCTTCTATCAGTGATCTTGCGCCGACAGGTGGATGTCCTCTGAGTGCCTGCATCCTCTGTTGATGTTGTCGTCGCAAGCGTTCTTTCACATCTAGCTCCTTGAACTCGGTAGGTGTAGCATCCTTGATGTCGAGTTTCTCAATTTCGTCCTTATTTAATTCAATATGCTGTCTTCTCCGAAAGCCTTGACGTACATCAGCTAATCCTATCCTGCCATGGTCTTCAGTCCATGCCAATATGTCCCAAGGCGCTGGTGAGAACGACATTGACCTGACACAGCCCCATAAAGGCGCCCTCGACGACCTGAATGTGCAGCAAATAGCATCTTCGGCGGGTTCAACCTCATCATCGATCAGAGCCATATCGAAGACGGTGATAGCACCACCTTGAGCGGAGACTGCGCAAAGTTGGCCGTTGGCGGAAAAGGCAACAGAAAAACTGTAATCATCGGGCTGGGCAGTCCCTCTAGGAATGTCAGGCGCACACAACAACCGCCAGTCGTACTCTGGATATTCCGCAACTTGCGCTGAAGAACTGGATCCTTCGACAAGACTGCGCTTAAGGAAGTAAACCTTGTTCTCGTCCCCAACTGCGGCTAAGATTGTCGAATCTGGAGACAAGGAAGCGTAGTTCATCGGCTGAGGATGTTCGACCGTGGTCAAAATCATTCTTTGCGTCAGAGAGTATATAGTGATGGTGTGGTCGTTATTGCTGATGAGCACGACCACCTCGGGATTACACTCCTCTCCATGGCTCATTAGTTGTATGTTCATCGAATTAACAATCTCTTTGCCCAATTCCACCACCAGCAATTCATGGCAAAAGTCACCCGGCTGTCCATCCTCGTTTTCGCCGATGTGAATGAAGGCAGAATCACCTTTGGTCTCCCCACCTACGCACACCCAACCATGAGCAGCAGCGAGACATCTTGCTTCAAAGGGAACGGTGACCAAGATGGATCGCTCTTTGGTCTCGAGGTCGAGAATGTATATGTCATACTTGTTGACGTAGAAGATCTTGTTCTCGTAAACAGTGCTTATGAAGTTGCGCAGCTGATGGTGCGACACCTCGATCTCGGTTGGATAGAAGCATTTCGGGTGGGCTATCGAACTTGTACTGTCCAAAAACAAAGGGTCGATCGTCATGTCGAGTAGAAGTTGCGAAGTATCAATGTTGGTCCCACATCGAGTGACTCTAGGGCGGATCGTCTAAAGCGAGACCATTTGCAGGTATTGGAGGCGCTCTCTACGTAGGTAGGAAAAGTTCGAAGTAGCGGATGATGTGAGCACACTTTCTAGGTTGACCAAGTGCTTGCCATCACAATCGTGAGGCTGAATTGACAGGCACTTGAAGATCTGTAACAAATGAACTGTGGCTTTGACATCTCCAACGGATCGACGTCAGCGTTGAATGCCATATTGCGTTGTGCATAACGATGCGGAACCGTACGGCGCACTTCTTTCACGGTGCATTTGGTCATTGGAAAGCCGCTCCGCATTGTGCGTTCGATAACGGCTGTCATTTGTGAGGAAAGTTTATGAGTACAATACTTGCAGATGCTGCATTGTCTATCGCCTACTCAAACAGTCTCAGAGAATATTGCATGTCCTTCGTGCCCAATACTCTTTACGAACACCCAAGCACTGTCCAACAATCGCTCTGGGATCGTCTTCGTATCGCCTTTCCTGTATCTAACAGTCGTAAACCCATAAGTTGCCTTGACATCAAAACCTTTGACCGCTCTCCATATCTGCAAAACCTGTTCCGGCCCGAGTGGGATCATGTTCGGCACACTCCACATGAAGGTGTAGCTGATGTGGCCGGGCCTGCCAGAATCCGGAGTGTGCGCGTCCATGACAGTCATAATAGTGTCAGCATGGAAAAGCGTCGGTACTTTCGTGTTGGGTGAAGCGGTGTGTAGTATCATGGATCCGGGGAAGTGCCCACCAGCAATAATGGCAGTAATCCCAGGGAGGAGTGTTGTATGCCGATCTCTTACCCAGCCGATCTGAGAGCCTTCGGCGGACCTGTTGACCCACTCAGCATCTGCCTTTGCTAGGAACACTGGGACATTGAAGCTTGTGGCCCAGTCGGACCAGGTAGTAAAGAAATGGGGATGGGAGATAACGATTAGACGCAATCCGCCAAGAGAGTTGATCTGCCACCGCATCGTCAGCCATAAACGCTTCATTGTGGTGCAAGACTGGTTTTGTCAATGGTGACGAAGACACTTACCTTCTCAATAGCATCTTTGTCCAGGAAACATACAAGATCCCACAAGACGTTGCCGTGGGGGGGTTTGTATGAGAATTGCTCGCTGCCCGATACCTATCTGACCACCACGCAGTAAGCATGAGTCCGAAGCCGT
>Ga0181469_100563_pt1 | contig 14056 bp, 6 predicted proteins | sample InSIn2SAF170_2_FD_119081 | JGI IMG/M metagenome (GOLD analysis project Ga0181469, IMG submission 119081) | Clean room microbial communities from NASA Spacecraft Assembly Facility at Jet Propulsion Laboratory, Pasadena, California, USA -... ... | reverse complement strand
ATATATATATGAAAGTGAGCAAGTCTAAATGCCATTCAGAAAATAGTACCTCAATAATACTTTTGGAATTTCCAAGGAAGTGTGCAGCTTGTTCAAATTCCACCTCAAAGTTAGAAATAGATTAGCTATTTTAATCATATTGTTTAAGCATGATTAAACTAGCCCACGGGGTTTTGGATTGACGGTGAATGGGTGCGCTATTAAGGCACTCCTTACGATAGGTCACTGGTTCAAATCCCCCGTGGGTACTTAGGTTAGTCTTAATATAGAAAAGAAAAAAAAGGATGATTAAACTAAATTAAATAAAGTTAGTTTAGACTAGGGAATAAATCGACTATCTGGTATATTCTTGGTTGAAATTGAATAGTTAGAGTAAAAGGGGTTTAACCAAATCATTTAATCTTGGTTAATTATCAAAAACATAAAAATAATTTGAAAAACCTTAGGAAAAGCAATAAAAAGGCTGGCGGATTGAAATGCGACTTCATGATTAATTAATCTTGTTCAAAGTTAATTAATCAAGTTAAAAGATAGATTAGTTTGATTTAATACATAATTGTGTAATTTAATCATGATTATTAAGTTGTAATAATGGTACATAGGTATAAAGGTTTGATTTTATTTTACTAAAATCAAATGACGACAAAAACTTCTGTCGGGATGTAATGGATTTGATATGACAACTTGTTGTTATGTGGTAACCTGACGACACAAACTGACGGATTGGATGTGGTCCACCCAGATAAAAAATGACCATACCATTCTAGTCTCCCCACCCCTTCTGAATAATATCTGATAGGGGGAGTCTAGGAAAGTGGTCTTCGATATCCCACCTTTTGCTACATGGCACCCTCTTATGCACTTTCCCCCGAAACTACTTCCTGCCGCTACCCCACTATGGGTTCCTCTCAAACCCAATTTCCCCTCCATTGATTGCCTATGGGTCTTATCCCTACCAGTCCACATCACCATTACCCCATCCTATCCACTTCCTTACTTTCATGTACCTCCTCCCTCTCCACCACACTCCTACTTACCTCTTCATCCCCACACCTTTCTCGCATGCTCACACATCACCATATCATGCCAATTCTCGAATGCCACGTGTCTTCATTCCCCCTGTTACAATATGGTTATTTCCATTTATCCATTAGAGAAGTTTGTTAGTCATTAATTCTATTCCCCTACGCCAAAATAAATGGTTTTTTCTGAACATTAACTGTTTTTCTTTATAAAAGTCCAATTTCGCAGACATTGACCCTCCCTTTGGTATTTTTCTTTTGGAAACTTTTTGATCAGTGTCCTGTCTCCTGTCAGAGACTCACCATTTTCAAAAGCTTCAGCTCATTCTCAGTCCTCATCAATTCCTTGCTTGAAAATCCAACTTTCTGACCAGGTATTTATAGGAAATTCAATGCCTGAGTTTGCTCAATTATTCCATCTAAGAAGAAAATTGTTCCCCAGAAGAATCTTATGCTACCCCCAGCCATAAATCTGGACCACTAGGCTTTATTTGATCAACTATATTAGGTTACAGAGACCATTTCTGAATTTGACTTGTACGAACTTCAAAATTGGCTCAAACAAAACCATCTGGACCTCAATGATGAATTGGGATTGTGGGACTCTTTCCTACCACATTACATTTTCCCACAAACCTACTATGTCCTTGAATTTGTAACATAGTGCCAATTTTGCTATATACCGAGCCAAAGATTAGTAGTGTCCCAGAATGGAAGTCCTCTTTGCCATTAATAGCCATTCAATTTCAGAAATACTCTAGATAATAAACACATACCCTGGGTAACCTTTTCACCTATATTTCCTTACAGAGATATACAAAAAACTGGATTTCCCTTAGAGAGCCAAAGTATTTGAAACTTTTCTGCCTGATAATTTAGAATTGCCCAAAAGAATCCCTCCCTACCATGCTTCTATTTTTCCTGTGAAGGCCAAACAGGTAATCTCCATATTTTCTTGCATCTTAGGATACTACTCTGACCAATGGGTAGATGAATTTTTTTTGTTGCATTTCTCTCTATATTTTCCAATGGTGAAAAGCCACCAACTCTTTTATGTTACAGTGAGTTCTTGGCAGAGATGACTCATGAGAAATTCATGAAATTCTCAAATGATGAAGTTTTTAGATATGCATCTGTTTTGGTGTATTTGTTTATTTATTCTCAATCATACATGTTCCCTTTCCATCTATAGAAGGCATACAATCACAAGAAACCTTAGTCAACCATTCACTGGACCTCCTTGGTTAGGACGAACAACACTCAATTTAAATTCAGTAATTTTATACATAAATTTGTACACATGGCAACCAGTTTACTAAACAGTAATGCAGAGCCCAGAATACATCCAGAGATAAAGAGAATTTACATTTGAGTGATGACACCAAGATAGGGGACTGGTATTTATACCAGTCTTATGCAGAGATTAGAACATATGGTTGTGAATTTCCTCCCTATAAGATTCCTAAATTTGTACCTATTCAAATATTTTCCTTGGAGTTTATGAGGAAAATGATCAACATGGTTCAGTTGCACTTCTTGGCATCCAAGAAGAAGGCACATTTCAAAATAAAAACACAAGTTGGGCCATTTATATGTAATTCAAGGTTAGTAAGACAAGAGGTAGAGGCTATCTTGAAGCAGATGAATTTAAAACATAGCTTTACTTGGTCTTATGACAAAAGTATGCTCCCTACAACCATACTCCTAGACTAAAAATAGAATAGCTTATGAACCAAGAGGAGTGGCGGGAGAATACTTTATAGGAAGCTCAAGAGAGGGTACTATCCACTTCACAGACTCTATTACCTCGAGAAAAGTCAGTGAAAATATGAAGGGAAAGTATTTCCCCTTCAGTAACAAAGATCTCAGCCAAAGACTTTATAGTATACAACAAGAAACAAAATACTACAGATATAGGGGAAACTCAGCAACATAATACATAATAGAAACAACCTATTGTTCTAATAGGTACCGGTATCCCTTCAGGATCAAGGAGATGGGAGATTATTCCTACATCTATGATGACCATAATGACCACAAACACCCAAATTTCTTCACCATTAAGAGAGGCAGACCAGAGCAGTATGGATCAAAACATTTTTTCCATTTACAGGGAAATCAAAGCAAAGAACCAAACACTAATGGCCACCACTTTTTCATAGTTTTGGAAATAGACAACCACCACCCAGCATAGGCCTTCGTCATGTTTTGATGCAGAGAAGAAGAAAATGCAAGTTTCCTTCTTGGAGCTTAAATTTTCTCATCCCAAATCAATAGAAGATTACAAGCAATCTATCTTCTCTTTGACACATATACAATCCATTCCATTGACCAGATTGACTTCCACAAGCAGTCTAAAGAAATGATTTACAGTACCATTACAAACAAAGCTATGGTAGTAGGGAAAATTAAGGTTTCACTCACTAATATTCAAGCACAATTAAAGTTAGAAAGAGTTTGTCGTAGCGGAAACAGTCGTTTGTGCGGACACAACAGACCTCCCTAGGAGTCTAAACTCTCTAGCGACAAACAAGACAAAATGGAACTATCTTTCTCTAAATACATCTTTTAAAACATGAAAATTACAAGTGTTAGGCTTACCTTAGTCCAAAATGCTATTGTTGTAGTCCGTCCTTGCCGATCCGGATGAGCTCCTCCTTCACATCAATTCCTGCAACCACAAACAATCAAACAATTACCAAGCACTTGCATTCCATATAATAAAACATATATCTAACATGCAGACCAAGGAACACATGAAATAACTCATTAACACAAGCTATTGAGAAAAATGAACCAGTTTGTATTAATAACGAAACAAAGAAACTCTTACAACCTGGCCTTGGTGTTGTGCAAGTTCCTCCCAGGGTCCATCAAAGATTTTCCTCTACTTTGGCAAAGTTCACCCACTTCCAAGTAGAATCAAGCAAAGACAATCTCTCCTTACAAGGTTCTAAATGGGAGACCTAATTCCTGCAGCATTTACCCAAAGAAAATGTATAGCTCCAACCTCTCCTCCTTCTGGCTCAATGCCTTTATTTATAGTGCTGTAAAGAGGTTATTCAGGTCCACCATCAATGGGATAATCCCCCTCTTTGGGTGGGATAGTTCCCTTATTGATGGGATAAGGTCCTCCTTAAAAGGGATACATGAACCAACTGGAGGCGCATCCATTTCATCAAACCGACCTCTAGAATGTTCTAGAAGTAACCACAAGTAACTTTTTCAAGATGAAACTTGCGCATTTTGCTTTTTACAGGAGGACGCACCTGTCCTTTAACATACAGAGCGTCCAAAGACGCACTTCCTGTGAACATGAGCTGCGTCCCCGCAGGTGAAGCTTGAGAGAACCTGCGTCCCCAGAGATAAATACATTTTTTACAAGACTTTCTCTCTTTTTGAGTTTGAGATGGATATGAGAGGCATAAGACTTGCCTAAGAGGGTACCATGACTGTTGATTGAGCCATGGCGACATTTTTTAGTGTAACAGATTGCCCCCTAAAGTGCGAAGCCTGGAATAGATTAGGGTTTTGTAATTCTAGGAAGGGTGAAGCGCTTTATCATTTCGAGGATTATCTTGTGGAGTACCTGGTTGGAACCTGCAATTTTCAACACAAAATACATGTATAAGATTATATCATCACTGAGGTAGGCATTCCCATACTCAGATTTAAAAACTTTAACTAATGGACTAACTACTCTGATACGGGAATGATCTTGCAGTATATCATTTTAATAGACTTTTGTAGACACAGTATGGACGCAGCCATCTGTTTATGATTAGTCTACATAGATAATGAATACAAAACTCCTCGCAGCCTGGATGATGGAAACTAGATCCAGGGTCTTCACTCCTTGTTCTCGAATTGGTACGATTCTAACCATGTGATTAAATGATTTGATGTCGAACATGGTAGAAACCACTTGATTACCAGTCAATGATGTGGACTGTTAACAAGTGTGAGAGAGACCACCAGTGATGTCAATGGTTCTCAAAGTACCCAGCACAACCCGTGAAATGTGAATAGATGCTCTGATGTCGAACACTTCACGGAATCCTTCGATCGAAAGTCAATGATGTAAACTGTCGTCAAAGGCGAGAAACCTGCCATTGATGCATGCAGACTTCAAGGTACTGTCGATTCCTAAGTCATCTTCCTAGATAATGTGTTGATGTCGATAGAAAGCGACCCGTTGCAGGGCAAGCCCACAACACGAAATCATTACTCAAGTTGAAGAAATGTTTGCTGTAAGGACCGACTCCAGGGATGATCAAATGGATGACAAGTATTTTGCAGATGAAAGTTATGTTTGCAGACCTCTTGAACACATAATGACACGACAGATGGCTTGGTGACAAACAACTCATAGTTAATCCCGAAACCCGGTTAAAAGACTTTCAAAGTGGTTTGGTCAACTGTGAGGTGAAAAATTTCCAAACCCAGGTGAATGAGTGTCGTGTTCAAGAGCGGTAATAAAGTTTCGATTGAGACAAAAGGTGACAAATAGGTTCATTCTTCTCTCTTTTCCCCCACCATTTCTGGCAAGTACCTCTTTATTTTTAACAAGCTTGAGGAGGATAACATATGCTTGATTGTAAGCTCATCCTTCGGACGAGTCCAACCTAGTTTAAATTCGAACCCTAGGAAGGAGTGGTTCGTTCCTGTTTGTAATTGAACAGGTCCTGTACTGTAAAAGTTTAACGAGCCCAGTATAGGAGAAACTCGGCGTTTTTCATTTTTAGAGAGTCTGAAAAACTTAAGAAGACTCCAAATTGAACTTTTTCGTATATTTGTGTCCCTCAAGCCCGAAAAAGTATAAAATAATACCTGGGGGAACCGCTTGATCTTGCGACCAAGGAGTACTTTCATAATAGTGCCGTTGACCTGAAAAGTAAAAAGCGATCAAAGGCACGTCGTTTTATTTCCTTATCGAGTTTGAAACGACAAAAACCCGGCGATCTTTTCCTGATTTTACGGTCAGAAAAGAGCTAAAAGGGGACCGTCTTTTAATTCCGTTTTAACGAGTGTAAAAGAGACACTCGGCAATCTTTTCATTTTTTAGGAGTCAGAAAAGAGCTTAAAAGATGACTCTGTGAAAAATAATAATTTCCCTTTGAAATCCCTTTGTCCTGCACAAAAGCTGACACATTACTCATACCTGTTTAAAATATAAGTAAAAATACATTGAAAAACGTCTTTTCATGGTAAAAAATGAACTAATTCACCCAAAAAACCTATAAAAAGACTTTTTACCATATCATTTTTACCGTTTGACTTTTGAGGTTGAAAAAGGAGCTTTTGACAAGAAACTTCCCGTGGTTGCTGCGGAAAATCCGACCGTTGGAATCAAACGCCGTCTTAACCAGGTATTCTACACATCCTACTCTGCATTTCTATCCGTTTAGAATCTTGTTTTAGGCTTTGGTTTTATTTTTTGGGGGGTTTTAGGTTTTAGAATGCGCCTCTCGGCGGACGCAGGTGCCCTTCGGGTGACCTGCGTCCCCCGACTTTTTCCTATACAGGAAAATGGTCGGGGGACGCAGCCCGCCTTCAGGTCAGCTGCGTCCGGACGCCCTGTGTTGTAAACGCGGAGTGCGTCCCCCGTGAAATGCGCATTCAAAAACCCCAATCTCCTCAAAAAACCAACCAAACTTCTCCAAATTAATTGTAATGCTTGTTTTTGATATGCAGGGCATAAATCATGCTAGATTGGAGAGAGAGAGAACATGTAGAGGATGATGAAGGTGTAATCAATCACCAACCTTCTCTGGATGCCCTAAGAACATGCGGGCTATATAAATATTGGTCCATACCGGGCATGAGGGGTCAGGTAAGATTCTTGGAATGGCTGGTTGAGCGATGGAATGTTCAAGAGCAATGTTTCTACATAGGAGGGCACCAGCTCGAGATAGAGCCCTCGGATGTATACTTTCTTACTGGCTTTCCCAACAGAGGCGAGCAACTCAGTCTTTCGGGGACTAGGCCGGGTGGCCAATCCCTTGATAGTCTCCGAGACGAGTGGTGCACGCCCGGGGCTCACCATGCGAAAGGCATAGAGATAAAACACATCACTTTGCGTGAACTCAGAGTCATTGCGTTCACGGTCACCAGAATTTGCGGCGCGGCCGCTTTACACATTGCTTCCGGATCCCAAATGCGGATGGCAATTGACTGTTATCAGGGCACCATTTTCAACTGGTGCGATGCTATGTTGGCTAACGTAAAAAGCCAACTGACCAAGGCAAAGAACGGACGTCTAAAGACTTTTGGATATGGGCCTTTAGTCGTCAGTTTTGCCTTGGAGAGAGTTCCAATGCTGGTCCCTCAGCACCTCACTGTCGATGTCTTGGGTCCCCGGGAGCCAAAGCTGATACGATGGGTTGCGGTGATGGCCCGGCATCCAGACGAGGGTGCGGCGGTCGTCAGATTCTCAGATAGTTACTTTCACTGGTTAGAGGACCAGGTCTTTTCGATACAGGACTTCCCTTATGCTGGAATGGATTTTAGAGGTGATCCAGACATGGTTCTTCCACAGGGAGAACAGTGGGATGACAGAGGTACTTTACTTTTCACGAGTTTTCTAATTAAGTATTTTTTTTGTTTTTTATATATATCGTCTCACAACTGACAGTAAAATTTTGCAAAATGCAGATGTTGGTCCACAACGACCAGCTAACCTTCGGCCTTTTGAGAGAAGACATCCAGTTGCACCGGTACCGGCTCCACAGGATGCAGCGGCTGCAGAGGTACTGACCGAGTTGGAGCATGATCTACAGCGTCTCACGGTAGATATACCTGAGACTACTATGGACGACATTCCTATCCGGCTGCAGCGCTATGTAGTCGCAGTTCCTGGGCCTATTAGGAGATATTTGCGTAAGGTAGCCCGTGCAGTGGTGTCATACAGAGAGCACCACCAGTGATTGACTAGTCACTTTGTAGTCACATGTGACATTTTGATTTTTTGTACTATCATTTTGCCGATCATAAGGTGTTTTTTCAACCTATGATCGAAGACGATGTATATTATTTTGACACACTTCTATCTATATATATATCACTATTACCGGCCTATCTTGTTTAACATGTGTGATGAAATGTTTCTTTTTAAATTTACTTACATGATTATCGTAAATGTCTTTCCAACATTCGAGAAGCAATTGCATCTGCTAATGTATTCAAAAACCTTGGAATATGTTGATATTCGATGTAATCAAATTCACGTTCCAAGAGACGCACTCTCAAAAACAACCTTAATAACACAGGATTTCTAATGGCATAAACTCTATTAAGCTGTAATACAACAAGTTCAGAATCTAACCTCACTATCAAACGTCGAATTCCAAATGAAATAGATTCGGATAACAATTCCATCACTGCACTGTATTCTGCAATGTTGTTCGTCGTTTGACCGAGGCTTACCCCATGCATAGAAACTAACTCGTCAGAGGGCGAATAGATAACCCAAGCCGCGGAAGAGATATTCCGTGTACTACGACAAGCACCATCAGCGAATCCAATGTATGTTTGGAGAGGCGTCGACATCTACAAAATCAAGAGTAAAACCAAGATAAGCCGGAATAATGACGAAACAAATTAAACTCTCTAAGCTAAGCACACTTAACTAATACTAACACACTTACTAGCTAGAAAGAAAATCTAATCTATCTAAAAATTTCTCCATACCCATCATTTAAGCATAATACCTCTTTAGGTAAAGTCCATTTCTGGGTTTACCCAAAGAGTCCCCATCAAAATCAACCAGTTCATAAGCTCCCTTTGCTAGCTTTCGCTTCACAATGTAGGGCCCATGCCACATGGGAACGAATTTTCCGGCACCTAGCTTGTCGTTTGCTTGATCATATAATAGCACTAGGTCTCCTTCCGAAAAACTTCGAGGAGTTACATTTTTATCATACTGAGCTTTCATTCGCTTCGCGTGAGTCTCGATAGCTAATGTAGCGTCACGTCGAGTCTCATCTAATTTAGCTAAGTACAAAAACCGTTTCTCCTCTTCGGAAGTAGCTGGAAGTAATTCGACAGCCATTTGAAGTGATGGGATTTCGCATTCAATGGGTAACACGACTTCCAAGCCATAAACTAGCTGGAAAGGAGTGAACCCTGTTGAATTTTTTACCGAGGTTCGATACGCCCAAAGCGCCGAAAATAACATGTTATGCCAATTCGTTCGATGGATACCAATGATCCGTCGAATCATGATGACTAGAACTTTATTTATGGACTCAACCAAACCGTTGGCTTGCGGATAATAAGGAGTAGAGCTATCGTGGCGCAAACCAAGCTGGCTTGTAAGCTCAGTCATCATGATGTTTCGAAAATGGCTCCCATGGTCAGTAATAATTGCTTGTGGGACACCAAACCTAGTTATGATATGATTGAATACGAAAACTGCAGCTGTTTTGCCGCTTGCGTCGAATGTAGGCATCGCCTCGGCCCATTTAGTAAAATAATCAACCGCGAGGATGATATACGCATGCCCCCCGGCCGAGTGAGGGTTACAAGTAATAAAGTCGATACCCCATTTGGCGAATGGACCAACGGCAATTATAGGGTGGAGAGGAGCAGGTGGAGCGCGCATCTTGCGATCAAACACCTGACAGTTGTGGCACTTCCTGACAGCAATGATACAATCTTTAAACATAGACGGCCAGAAATAACCAGCGCGCAACACCTTCTGAGCTGTGGCATACCCAGACATATGACCGCCACATGCTCCAGAGTGACAATCATTCAGAACCTTCTCAGCCTCTTCATGAGTTAAACAACGTCGAAAGACTAAGTCTGCCCCCCGGCGATAAAGTGTATCTCCAATAATTCTGTATTGCTGGGATTGAAACCTAATTTTTCGACGCTCCGCCTTGGAAGCGTCAGGCCGGAAGGTCTGGGTTTGGAGATAGATGATTATATCTCCGAACCACGGATCTAAAGTACTGATAAGAAACAAAGATTCGTCCGCAATGGGCTCCTCTACCACAGTCTCTGTATCAGTATACGGGAAATCACACATCAACTCAGCGAAAACTAAGGATTTCTTAGATTTGGACTTCTCGAACTCCAAATCGAACTCCTGCAGGATAACGATCCATTTGGAGTACTTGCCCCCTAGCAGTTGTTTTGTCAAAATATAGGTCATAGGGTTGCAATCCGAAATCACAGTAGTTTTGCGAAGAAGAATGTAGTGACGAAAACGCTGAACAGCTTGAACGGCTGCCAGAGCCAACTTCTCCACATGTGAGTATTTTAACTCGGTGGGATTCAAAGTCCTACTAAGATAATATATCACATGTTCCGTTCCGAATTCATCTTCCTGAACTAAAACCATTCCAATGGTGGAGTGGGAGGCGGCGAGGTACAAGAGATAATCCTGGTTGTAATTGGGAGGATGCAGCAACGGTGCATGGGTCAACGCGTGCTTTAGCGCATCAAAAGATTTCTGAGCTATCTCATCCCAAAAGTATTGAACATTTTGTTTTAACAACCGGGTGAATCCCTTTGTAATCTCGGCGTAGTTAGGAATGAATCGACGTAAAAAGTTTGCTTTCCCCTGCAAACTTTGGAGTTGGCGTAAACTCGATGGAGGAGGCAAATGAACAATAGCCTCTACCTTCGAGGGATCGACGCGAATGCCGGCTTTGGAAACAACAAAACCTAGTAATCGTCCCACTTCTATGCAGAAGACACATTTGTGTGGATTCAAACGTATTCGATAATGCCGACACCTCATGAAAATAGCTCGTAAATGAACAGGGTGATCAGCTCGTTGTAAAGAGTGAGCAGGCAAATCATCGAGATACGGTTGCACAATGTGTTTGATGTCGTGAAACGCGTAAGACATTGCCCGTTGGAAAGTGGCTCCGGCATTCTTAAGTCCAAAAGGTAATTTGAAATAAGCAAATGTCCCCCAAGGGCAAATGAAAGCCGTTTTTGGTTGATCGGCAGGTAGAATGTTGATTTGATTGTATCCGGAAAAACCGTCCATGAAGGAAAATATTTCACAATCATCAATGATTTGATCGATATAGGGCGTGGGATAGTTGTCTTTTGGACAAGCACGATTTATATCCCTATAATCGATACAGATTCTTATTGTTCCTTGTTTCTTATTGACCGGAACAATATTCGAAACCCAATCCGTTAACGGGATTGGATAAATGAAACCTGCTTTCAACAGCTTCTCAACTTCTGCTTTTATTGCAGCTGCTTTCCTAGGGTGTATCTGACGCAGACGTTGCCGAACGGGTTTAGCGTCCGGGTAAGTTTTTATTTCATGAACAACAATGGAGGAATCAATTCCTGGCATTTCTTCATAAGACCAGGCGAACACGTCGCGGAACTCTTGAAATAGGGCCTTGTAATTTCGAATTTCATCGTCTGTACATGAGGCACCTATATGAATGTTCTCAATAGTTCCAGTTTTTACTGAAATGTCAATAGCAATAGTACGTGAAATGTTTGCTAGATTCAGCTCAGAATCTGGATGTTTCATTGGATTATGAGCGTCGCTGACATATTCAGTGGTAAAAATAGATGAAAAATCTTTTTCAAAATCATCATTCTCATGTAAAAACGAAGATCTATGATGAAGATCTTCCCATGGTAGATCGTCTACACTTAGGATTTCGCGAAGTTGTTCGTCAGATGAGACAACTTCAGGAAACGTTATCCGTTCTGAGGTTGATGTGAAAAGAGGTTCTTCACCGACCACATTCATTTGGTCAATTTGGGTTGAACTCTTGTCGGAAAAAGACACAACTGCTTCATAAGCAAGTTCATATGGACTCAAAGGCATGGAATTACCGAAAGAGTCTATCTCAGTTTCAGATGGGACAATCCATGGATCATCGTAGATAATGTTGTCTGATGTAATCATATGAATTGTTGCGAATGAAGGGTCTGCATTGATCGAAAGGAAATGAAAAGTTCCCAGTAAACCGGAATCTTTAACTAAACCTACGCCAACGTCCTTATAAGGGATTATCTTTTTGTCGACATGTTGAATACTCTCGGAAGAGGCTGGGTCGGATGAAAAGTAAGTCAGCTGGTCTATGGTCACGATCTTACCATTGTATGGAAATTTTATAACTCTGAAGACCGATGATATGACCGCTGTCATAGCGTAAGACCAACTTCGACCTAAAAGAAGGTTGTAATCTAGAGGGGCATCAACCACTTCCACATCTAGACTAACGGTTTTTCCTTCAACCCCTATAGGTAAATCTTGAAGAATGCCAAACGGATGAAACCCACGGCCATCGAAGGCCTTAAGAATGGTCGGGGATTGGTTCAACGTAGGAGAGCCAAGCGATCTCCAACATTGAATCGACATAATACACGTCGAAGCTCCTTCATCAATTACAGTCCTATGAATAGGTTTGTTTTTGACTATCACTGGGATCTGGAAAGCCATTTGATGAGGAAGTCGTGGTGTACTATTTTCTAGATCGAAGATCATTAGGTTCGGATCCTGAATATCAACAGCTCCAATAGCCGACAGTAGTAACTCGCGTTGTGCTGGACATGACTGCAGCACTTCCAAGGCCGACATTGCTGAAGGTGAAACAGCTAAATCCTCAACAATGTTATAATTCTGTGCTGCTCTCGCATGTGGATTGAAAGCAGATTTTCGAAGTATACCCTTAGCGGGCGGCTTGATTACCAAGTCTGGGTTAGGCTTCTCGATCTGTAGTGGATCGGAACCAGAAGCTGAAGTTGATGGATTAGAATGAGAAGATTCTGCTTCTTTACCATCAATAGGACTCTTACTACCATAATCTTGCGACCGAGTCGCAATCCGTACGTGAGACATCATTAATATGGGTTCTTCACTAGCACCCGAAGAAGAACCTATCATCTTGGTTTCCTGCTTGGGAAATGGATCCTTTAAAACAGCAGGAGTCGAGGAACCCTTAACGATTTTCACAACCTCTGCCCGATGAGGGCAGTCCCTGGTGAAATGATCTTCTTCACAAATTAAACAAGGATATTTAGGTTTGCGTTTTTTGTCACTGGTTTCCGACTTTTCAGTTTTCTCTTTTTGAGCCTTGTCTGCTTTAGCCTTCTTCTTTCCTTTCTTCTTGCCACCACTTTTTGATTTAGCCGTAGATGAATCTACTGCGTGAATGTCGGCGGTAAGTTCAGGAGAAGAAGACTCTCCTGTCGGAGAATCAGGTAATGTGATAATTGGAGTAGTTGAAGCCTTGGAAGACTTCTTCTTACTCTTGGTATTCACAGTGCCAATCATACCATCAGCGGCATGAGATCCCGAAGGAGCAGCAGCGATTTGATTTGATTTTGGAAGATCTGGGATCTTCTCGTGTAAAGTGCCTGACTGAGTGTAAACTAAGTCAAGGTATTGTGCTTGAGCAATGACTTGCTCCTCAGTAACTACTCCGGCCTTAGCTACATCTTCAGTAATCTTCGGTAATAATGATTTGACAAACCATTCAGCTAAGATTTGGTCCGGGATAAAAACTTTCACCAATCTCCTTCGACGTCGCCACTCATGAATGTGATCAGAAATATACGTGGACGTCGATTGTTTTAGTGAAGTTAATAATTCCGTGCCGTTATCGTATCTGACCGGCAACTGAAAGTGAGTTAGGAACGAGGTAGCTAACTGTTAGGATATTCCGACACATAGGATATAGTTAAGTTCAACTTGGTCTAGTATAGAGTTAGGTATAGAGTTAGGTAAAGTGTGTTTCTTTACCGTTGTACATTACCGTTGTACACTTTGTAACTTACAATCCGACGGTCACGATATGTAGTGATCCGACGGTTCACTCTCTTCTCGGTATTACCGACACTTGATCCGTGGCTTGACACCCGATTGGTCCATGAGTTCTATTTAAAGCGCATGGAGGGTCAGTGTTAGGGTAATCCGTGTATGAGAGAAAGCTTATGTAAATTTTCATTCTTTGATTAATAAATTGCCTGTAGTGCCCACGTTGGGACAGGCCGTGGACTGTTTCCCTCATTGCACTCTGAGGGTTTTAACCACGTCAAAAATA
>Ga0181469_100560_pt1 | contig 14087 bp, 13 predicted proteins | sample InSIn2SAF170_2_FD_119081 | JGI IMG/M metagenome (GOLD analysis project Ga0181469, IMG submission 119081) | Clean room microbial communities from NASA Spacecraft Assembly Facility at Jet Propulsion Laboratory, Pasadena, California, USA -... ... | reverse complement strand
TATTGGGTGCCCCTCTCAAATAAGTAACTAAAAGGCGGTGGTCGAGCCCCCTAAAGGGTGATGGCGGCCTTATCAGTCGAGCCTGCTTGCGCATCCTTATCAGTCGAGCCCCCTAAAGGGTCCTTACCAGTCGAGCCCCGTTGCCGGTCCTGTTAGTCGAGTCACTTAACGTACCTCACCCTACCGGGCCTCTCCTTAACAGTCGAGCGATGGCGGCCTTATTAGTCGAGCGTTCGTTACCTCTCCCATAGGTCGAGAGTTCGACAGGCTCACCCTCTTCAATTTACTTATTGGGTCTCAAATAAGTAACTAAAAGGCGGTGGTCGAGCACCTAAAGGTTCAATTTACTTATTGGGCTCTCAAATAAGTAACTAAAAGGCGTTGGTCGAGCCTGCTTACGCATCCTTGGCAGTCGAGCCCCTGTCGGTCCTCACCCATATGATGGATGAGCGAGAAATCCCTCACCCTGCCGGGGGCATCCTCTCTTTTGGGGCCCCTCCCCCTTCTTTGGTCGGGAGAGTGGGTTCGTATGGGGTGCTTATTTGGTGAGGGGCCCCAAAAGAGAGTTGCTCGTCTTAGTTACTTATTTGAGAGGGGCCACGTTACCTCACCCTTTCTATTTTATATCTATATTAGGTTTCTATATAATCTATTAGCGCACCCATACGCAGGGGAAGCTACCTAACCCCTCTATAAGTCTTTTAGCTTGACTTTAGTCATTTGTTAGTAGGTATAGGAAGATGAAACTATTTAGTATTTTGGAGGTAGGGTTTATGTCGTCTTTAGTTAGAGTAGGAATAAGGTACGAAGTCGCTTGTCCGCATCGGGCAAGGGTGCGTTAGCACACTCGACTGCTAAGGACCCTTTAGGGGGCTCGACTGATAAGGATGCGTAAGCAGGCTCGACTGTTTTGGTTACTTATTTGAGAGGGGCAATAAGTAAACCCTAACCTTTAGGTGCTCGACCACCGCCTTTTAGTTACTTATTTGAGACCCAATAAGTAAATTGAATGCGCAAGCAGGCTCGACTGTTAAGGCCGCCATCACCCTTTAGGGGGCTCGACTGATAAGGAGAGGAGAGGAGAGGTACGTTGAAATCAATCAAAAAGTGTTTTCACCGTGTAGAGCCAAAAGAAGTAGGTGCACTAACGTCGAAGGTAACCGTTTTACTCCCATCGGTAGGGATCTTGCTCCCTTCCTGTTCTGGCACTAACCCGATCATCAACTGATACACTGGTTCACCTAACCCAGCCCAGGAACAAAGACACTGACTGATCGATCCACACCTTGCTTTATTCCCTCACGGATCAATCCTCACCTGGCACTCATAAATACGTCTATCCGCTACTAGTACTGACCAATGAACTGGTTTATCCAATCCATGCACTGTATCTATATGCACGGAGGGCTTCAACTACTACTATCTATATAAGCTTTCTATATATCTATATATGTGTATACCGATTACTAATCCGCGTGCCAGTGGAGATTACAGGTCGGAACGACGACCTGCCTTCACTTGCTCTGCTCCTGGTTCTGGCACTCGAATTGGCTCTGCGACCGCCTATCAATCTGGATCTTAATCTTTCGAAACAGGCACTACATCTGGGTCATCCGAAACTTACTTTCTTACGATCATCCGGAACTGGACGTAGATATAAAGACTCAGAATCTTCATATCGTGAAAACTAATAACCACTACTAGGACATCCAACCACCTTAATGAGGGTGCTGGGTCAACTGCTTCAGAACCTGGAACAGCTTGTGCTACTTACTTGACAGAATCTACTACTTAAACTAATTGCGTAATCAACTGGATCCACTGACTCAACTGCTGTTTTCTGACTGCTCCCTCCACCTTAGCTTCTGTCTCTGGTGCTTATTCAACTGCAACTGCCTTTGACTTTAATGCGACCTCTACCCCCCGCCTATACCTCTGTTGCGCTTGTCTCTGTCTCTGCTACTTTACCCCGGCTACTTCACTAGCCACCTCAGTTTACCTATAGCTGCAACAACCAGATAGAGGGAAATGCATGGATCATTACAACCGTACAAGTGATACTCATCGTGGTACAGAAATCAACCTCGTGACGAAGCTATTTCTCATTTTGGTGAAGTTATTGGTAATCTTGGCAAACACCTCGTGAATATCTCTTAGTACAGGACCTAGTGATCATTATTGTTAGAATCAACCTCATTGTCCGTACAAGTTAGACTCCATCATACAAGTCAAACCCATCGTTACGAAGAGAATGATACACTGATCAACGTGAGCAACGCTATTACAACCACCTAAGCACTTATCATTCTGGTACGATTCATCAGGTACAACCGGCCACCTATGCTTCTCGATCTTAGCAATCCTTGGCAATAATCCACCTTGTGAATCTCATTGTGAATCTCATTAGTCAAAGTCATCGTTACGAAGAAAGCGATACTCATGCCATATCATTACATTACGGAGCATGAAGAATAAGTTAAGGAAGCTGCAACTTTGAAGATGTGACCTACATGCGATGAATAGGATTTGAACCTTGTTGTGATTTTAGAGTATTAGGACCTATGAGACAAATTCTAGTAGCGTTGTTAGGTATTCGGTATCTTGCTTTTATTCGATTGTGAATTACGGATGGACTAAACCCCTTTGGAGCGTTGCCAAGAATCGAAGTTATAGGCGTAGCTCGCGTAGCAGATGGAACGAGTGATAACACGACGACGACAGCGCTTCTGTTTCACTAAAGGTACTGGATCTAGCCCCTACGGGGTTTATCTGAGCGTGACTTGGGAGTGGGGTGTGGCGAATCAAACTTCTCTAAAAGCGCACTGGATAACGGAGCTGCTTCCTCACTGGGTAAGTCGTAGTTCGAGCAGATTCAGTTCATGATGCATTTGACCGATCCAGCACCATCAGTAACAGTAGCAAAATCATAGCCTGCAGCTCCGGTTTCATATCCATATGTAGTTCCAGAACCAGCGGATTAAGCAGCGTCTGAACCGGGGACAAGGGCCCTATATTATTTAGGGGTCACTCACTATTCATATGGTGAGGGTTTCATCAGCACTAGTTTACCCTATTCCAGTATCAGATCCCGCGCCTGCAGAAGCGAAGGTGGCAGTATCTGTATAGGCAGGGGTGAATGCAGAAGCTACCGTTTCACCATATCACCCAACATCCTTGCCTTGCCCGGCCTTTGGTCGAGCGACTAATCGTTCCTTCCTCAATGGTGGCTCGGAGTGTGAGGATATGATCGATGGTTTTGTGCTCCTGCCGCTAGTTCGAATATGTTTCTTATCAAGTGATTTGGATCAAGATGGAGGGATGTGGCATATAGCTTAGAGAAAGGTATGGCCCACCATGATTGTTCGATAATGATTTCTATTCTAGTGGGCTATTTGTGAATTGGGTGAATAGTGTGACCATGCCTACGGGAAACCAGAACAAACAACATGGTTGGACAAATCAATGATGTAATCAATAAGTGTGGGTATACCTTGTTTGAAAAGCTCATCACCCCTCATCATCTATTGCTTTGCTGGTGTTCATCTCCTGCCTCATGTATGTCCGTATAAAAGAAAAAGTAGCAAGGCGGATGGGGGGATGATTCGAATAGGAGGTTGCCCAGGCACATCATAGAGGGCAGTTGTATGATTTAACATGGAATGGGGGTTGAGATCATTTTAGGGGAATTAGCCTATAGTGAAGTCTTATCTGATATAGGAATATACAATGATTGTGATGCAGAAGACCATGATAGGATTGGCTAAGGGTGGGGTAGGTAGTGGGATCATGGAGAATATTGGGACAGAGTTGTCTATGATGGGTTTCACAATCATCATCATACCACTGATTCATAGGGTTGGATTCGTGACGCGTGGAGGTGGGACTAGTAACATGAGGGTAAGACTTTAGGACCACATGAAAATGGAAAAATGAGAGATGAACATATTTGATTTGGAGGAGAAAGACTTTAGGGGCGATAAACTAGATAGGGGAGGACGCAGTTGTCGGAGGCAAGATACAAAGCCATCCAGGTCTGTCTCATTGAACAACATTTGGTGCGAGGGGAGGCTAGGGAGGAGAAGGGGAGTAGCCCACGGGAAAAGGATAAGAGAGAGTGCCAATGGGATCAGGGTGATATCTAATATAAGAGAATAGAATTGGATTCATGTCCAAAAAAGGACCACCAAAGTAGGGCAATGGGATTGCTGAGTACAATGATGACATTACAAAGCAGGAGCACTAAAACCTATCAAAAGCAAAATACAGAAAGTCAAGTATGCATCAATGTTAGAGCTTGAAAACCCTCTCCTCTCCTCTCGATGGCGGCCTTATCAGTCGAGCACCTAAAGGTTAGGGTTTACTTATTGCCCCTCTCAAATAAGTAACCAAAACAGTCGAGCCTGCTTGCGCATCCTCTGATGGCGGCGATGGCGGCCTTAACAGTCGAGCGAGAAATCCCTTATGGTCGAGCACCTAAAGGTCCTTATCAGTCGAGCACCTAAAGGTTAGGGTTTACTTATTGCCCCTCTCAAATAAGTAACCAAAACAGTCGAGCCTGCTTGCGCATCCTCTGATGGCGGCCCTTATGGTCGAGCACCTAAAGGTCCTTATCAGTCGAGCACCTAAAGGTCCTTATGGTCGAGCCCCCTAAAGGGTGATGGCGGCCTTAACAGTCGAGCCTGCTTGCGCATTCAATTTACTTATTGGGTCTCAAATAAGTAACTAAAAGGCGGTGGTCGAGCACCTAAAGGTTAGGGTTTACTTATTGCCCCTCTCAAATAAGTAACCAAAACAGTCGAGCCTGCTTACGCATCCTTATCAGTCGAGCCCCCTAAAGGGTCCTGGACAGTCGAGCGTGCTTACGCACCCTCACCATATGAATAGTGAGTGACTCCGTCCCTATACTTCGAAAGCGGTCGCTCTGGGAGAGAGATGCATGGAGGGGAATAATATAGGAACTGGAACACCAATAATGATGGTGTGGTATGTCATGGTCCTATAGATCTATCTCTCCTAACAACCTAAAAAAAAGCAAACTCCAAATAGAATGGTGTCCAGAAAAGGGGAGGGACGGAGTCACTCACTCATTCCGATGCCCCCCCCACCCAATAAGCAAACCCTAACCGGCAGGGGCTCGACTGCTAAGGAGAGGGCCGGTAGGCGCTCACTCATTCCGATGGGTGAGGGTTTCTACGCCGCCTACTGGGTGTATGGAAGGCCCACTGCTGAACCTGATCTCGTTTGTGCTGCTGTTAAGGGCCCTATATTATTTAGGGGTCACTCACTATTCATATGGTGAGGGATTTGGGGATGTGGCCTGGGGGGAAGGGGGCCCCTCTTGCATTGATCTAGAGTCTTTCATGGTGCTGCTATCACTCTGTCTCTTGGTGCCCCTGGTTGATGGGAGCACTGCACAGAAGGAAGTCATCCTCTTCAATTTGATCTAGGAAGGATGGCTTATTAGTTACTTATTTAGAGGGGCCACCCAATAAGTCAAATGAAGGATCAAGGTTGAGAGCAGAATAACAATGGGTTGGACCTCCTCTGATAATGACTTAATACCTAGAGCACCAACTGTACTGATTCACTTACCTTCCCTTCAGAGCAGGAGATGGATGGGGGATGGAAGGAAAGAGCCGGGGTTTCACCGGTCGGTCTCTCTGGTTGAGATTGAGGTATATTAATTCGTATTCCATACGATATTGTAAGGTATCCTTCTATTTACTTGCTTTCTCAGCTTTCTTTCCAGAAAATAGGTGTTGATCTTGTTCAATTACAGCTTAGGGTTCCTCTTGGTGATCTCTGCTCGAATGCTCAATACCTCTTCTAAGTACCTTGCTATCACAGGGACCAGGGGAAGTTTGATCCAAGAGGAAGGAAAGACTCTTTATAAATAAGATAGAATAGATAAGGATAACCTAATCAACCATGTTGCGGTCTTCCTAATAAAGGGAACTTAGAACATCTCCTTTAGCCCTGGGATAACCTACTTCATCAATGCAATCAAAAGTCTTATTGTGGCAATCAAGTTGAACTCGATGTGCTTCCAACTAGTCTATACCAATGAGGACATCATAAGAACCAAGTGGTAAAATATTCAAGTTTGCTCGTATGAAGATTCCATTCAGCTCTAGTGGACATCTCTCCACCATTTCACTAACTTCTATCTTGGTTCCAATGGCTAATTGAACTAGCCATGACTTGCTATGCTTACACTTCTTAAGAGCACATTTTGAAACCACTTTAGGTGTAACATAACTGTGACTAGATCCTGGATCTATTAGAATGGAAAGGTATTGCTTAGCAATCTTACCTGAAACTTTCAGTACTGTTGATTGATTATCTGCTTGGTGGTCTTCCAGGGTAGCATAGATCCTAGGGATAGTCTTTGCTACATCGTTAACAGTTGTAGCCCCCCGAATGTTGTGAACATTCTTGGTGTTTCTCTCCTTGCCCTCGGAAGAGCAAGACCTCCGGACCTTCTTATGAATTTCTGAGTGAATGTTATTCTCCACATCCCCAGCATCGAATAGGCTCTCTTGTCCTTTTCCCCTTTGCTTCAGCTGGCTTGGTCTCACTTTGTGTTGGCTGATTCTGTTTATAACTATTTGGCTTCTTTTTATAAGGCGGGGTTTGAACCCTTTCTTTCTCTGGTCACATTTTGACTTATTCTTGTCCTTCCAATCCTTGTGGACTTCGGGCTTTTTCTTGTTCTGCTCATAGCAATACTTAGCCTTTCTTATGGCCTTATCCAAAGTTCGAGGTTCATCAAACTCAATTTTGTCTCTATAGTATTTAGGTAATCCACTTCATAAATGATGGATTTTGACCTTATCATCTCTGATGTACTTGACATATCTCAGTAGCTCCAATAGCTTATTCACATATTCATCCATGGTCATCTATTCCAGCTTTCACTCATGGAATTCTTTGACTTGACAATCATAGTATCTGCCACAGAGGTACTTCTACTGAAAGTGCTTCTTGAACCGCTTCCAGACGATCTTTCTTTCGCTGATTTGATTTCTCTGTTCGAGGTGTTCCCACCAAAGTGAGGCTCTGCCATTCAAATTGAATATGGCGATTCTGGCCTTCATGTTTCCATAGTAATCATGAACCTGGAAATACTTCCTTATCCCAAGAAGCCAAGCCTCAGCTTCCTACCCGGATTTGACCTCACTGTCAAAAGTAGGTGGTTTGACTTTCCTGAATTCTCCCTGAAAGTTATCTCTATAAGGCCTCTTTCTCTTTTTCTACCTATGATTTTTCTACCTATGATAAGAAGATCTCGAACTGCTCAATGAATCTCCAGAGGTAGATGATTCACTGTTCAAGAATGCTGATGGTGTAGATGTATCATCACCGGAGGTCCTTCTTTTGGTACTGTGGGACCCCTTGCGAGTATGACTCCTGGAGCTATCCCTGGTCCTACTAGCATGATTGTTTGAATTCTGTCCATAATGCATTTGTCTTTGTATGTCTATCAAACTTTGCAGCATGGAAGCCTTCAACTGGTTCTGTTCTTCCTGAGATTTGATCAACATTTCATTATCTGCTCTGCAGCTTTGAAGTTCTACTGTCAAGCTCCTCATGGTTTCTGCAATATTGGGAGAGGTCTTTTTATTTGTTTGTCCATTGGACTCAGTTTCTGAATTGATCCCATTCAGGTCCTCACCTATGATGTCTGCTTCATGCTCATAAGGGCTTTGTGCATCTTCCATGATAACACCTGGCTCAGCCCAACAAGACTAAGCCTCTGCCACCTTGACTGAACAGTAGGCACTGTGCACAACCCGCTAGCTTAAATGACAACAAAACATCATTCTAACATTTCATGATTTGATTAATGAAGTTTTATGCCCGTCCTGGCCTAGTGCTGTGCTTGCCCTAAATTCATTCTATCATTTCAATTTATAACCCATAATAGCCTCAGTGCTGTAACATGAGCCAAGTGAGTTTCCATAACTTAGGTAGGATCATTTCTTTTCTTGTATGCATAGAGTAGTTAGATAACTACTAAATGTATGTAAGTGTAATGTAGATAGCCTGAGAGCATTAAGATTCTTCTAGGATACCTTTTCCAACCACGGTGTCCAGAAGAGAAGCTTGGCAGGACAAAGCCGGTGGTTAGGCAGACGCCCCATTGTTCGGGGTGTCTGCCTAACCATACAGCTTTGTACTATCGCGTGCGCCGTGGTTCGGATTGGAAACTATAACGCTAGTGTCCTGGCATCGGGGATCTGTTCATTTCATTCATTATATATGTCATTATGCATTTCTTCCAGTCATGGCATATATTATATATGTTATTATTAGATTTTGAGAGATTGAATTGTGAACTTCTTCCAGCCAGTTATGATATGACTCGCCCTCCCAATGGCCTTTAGAACAGCTTGTTTGCTCCTCGCCCCCCTATTATGATTTCATCCCACAGGCCGGTCATAATACTAAACTTATAGGGGCGCATTGCACTAATGAGGGTGGGGAATGGGGCATAGAAGCGGGAATGGGGATAGAGGTCGGATCCAGGAGCAAGGGGGGCCTGGGGCCACTACTTTCTTTTTAGCCACCACTACTCTATTGGCTCTGGGGCTCGGACAATCAATTGGAAAGAATCTCGATCGTAGAGATCTCTATTGGATGGAAAGAAGATGAGCAAGCTAACTCTTTCCCTAACGGACCTTAATGGGAGGGATGCTTGCTGACGGGAAGAGCGGTGCTTGCTAGCTTACGGTAAGAGAAATGCTGCTGGAAAGACTCCTTGGTGTATCTACTTCTGCTCGATCCTTGGATGGGAGGGAATGATAGAAATTGAGTCGGCGAAGAATCGTTTTTTCCTCTCCTCTTCAATTTACTTATTGGGTGGGGGGGCTTATGGTCGAGCACCTAAAGGTTAGGGTTTACTTATTGCCCCTCTCAAATAAGTAACCAAAACAGTCGAGCCTGCTTGCGCATTCAATTTACTTATTGGGTCTCAAATAAGTAACTAAAAGGCGGTGGTCGAGCACCTAAAGGTTAGGGTTTACTTATTGCCCCTCTCAAATAAGTAACCAAAACAGTCGAGCCTGCTTACGCATCCTTATCAGTCGAGCCCCCTAAAGGGTCCTTATCAGTCGAGCCCCTGCCGGACCTTAATAGCGAGACACGGCGAATCGATGTCAGCTACCAAAGTGAATGTTGGCTTATCGATCGGGAAGGTCCATTTCCACTACTAGTGGTTGACATCAGCCAATAAGTCCGCCGATAGGTCGTCGTCAGTTTATGTGAAAATATAGGTCAAGCATTGCTAGCCCGGTCATCCCACAATAGTAGCACCAGTGTTCTCATCCACAATAGTCGTTATCATCATAGTGGGCACTAGTTCTAATTAGCATTAGCAAGTTCATAATTCAATTATATATTATTATTGCATATAATTGCATATAGACGTTCTCAAGATGATACATATGTGATCGCGCCATATCTACGTCCTTGCCATAATAGACAACCCGGTTCCATATGTGTTGGTTCGGGTGGGTACGATATTGAAAAACCTTCGCTCATTTTGTGGTTTTCAAATGTCAAAACCTTATTGATTAGGAGCACATCTATGAGGTAGGTCCACCAATAGAGGTGTTACTACACATCCAGCATGAGTCCTGTTAATAGGAGGGGGTCCTTAGCACCCCCACTCCATTATATTTCTATAGAGGAAACGATACTACCAACTGCTGCACTCTATTCTATTCTATTGAGGAGAATGGAGCATACTACGCTCTGATGAAGTTCCACTACTGCACATAGGGTAGAGAAGAGCACACTATCATCAGGTGAGGTGAGTTAGGCTATATATAAGTGGGCCATATCTGAGTGAGCCATATCGTCGTTTCCCCTTCCCATCCAATGAGGACTAATCAAAGCCCCCATACTTTCTCATTTGACATTTTGCCATAGTCAAACCTATTTTTGATGGATCCGATGAATTGAATCACATTCCTCCTCATCAGGGATCTAAAATGGAGATTCTTCTTAAGATACTAAGTCTTAAGATACTAAGTACACCACTTGGAATAGCAAATCCATCCATGTTCGTTATTGTTGGAACGACGGACCAGACGAGACCATACGAAACCTTTCCCTCCATTTGGCGTTTCTCCTTGCCCTCGGAAGAGCAAGACCTCCGGACCTTATGAGTGAGCACCATTTGTTGTTGGTTAAGAAAGACCTTGGAGTCATGCATAAAGTAGATTAATGCATGTAGGTGTAAATAATGGGCATATACATTAAGAGAGCTAGTTTTTCATCTGTGAGGTTGTAGGTGGTAGCACCCCATCAGACCACCGATGGAATTGTCTGTTCATAAAGGGGTATTGAGACGAGGATGGGTTAGTAGCCTGCCCTGGTGGGAGGGCAAGTGAGTGCCGATCCGCTCCTTGGGTTCAGGGTCCTTGGAAGAGTCTCGAGCAGTAGATATGGTGGGCCCGGTCTCGAGTGGTAGGAGTAAGGGCTTGACTCTGGTATCCCTGTGGTAACGTAAGGCTAGCAGCCGAGTACCCATCTATTGCTGTGGTTAGTGCAGTAGGCTTCCTTCTCCGGCTTGGCGGAGGTACTATAGTAGCTGAAGATAGAATCACCCCGAAATCAAAATGATGGTAGAATCCCGCTCTATAAAAGATCCGATATCCTGTTGCTGTTTCTTCGGAATCAGGGAACTTTCTATAGTTGGGAATAAGCGGTGGTTGTCCAGCTCCCCCACTGGGGCTGAGGCAATCGTTCCTGGGCGAGGGATATAAAGTGGGAAGGATAGGGGGGTTGTAAGGATAGGACTAGACTCTAGTCGTTGGCCCCTGGGCCGAGTCAATCGTTCCTGTGCGGTGGATAGAATGTACCCTCCCTTACTGATGGGGGTCCACTGGGCTTGAACTGGAGGTATGGTTGTAGGGCGTGAGTAGTAGAGCGTGAGTAGTAGGGCGATAGTAGGAGGGCGATAGTAGGAGGATGACTTGGTTGAGTACTACTCTATCCTTGTGGAGGGTTAACTAGCTGTTTCTTTCCCTAGATATATAGATCACTTGACGAAGTGTTGCTTCCTTATATCGACTCGTATAATTGAAGTAACTAGAGGCAGCCTTGAGCAATATATAAACCCCCCCCAAAGAAAGAAAAGAAAGCGTAATTACTGTTATAATAGCAGCATTTTCTGCTTTGGTCAGCGCAAGGCCCTGTAACGTTATAGGCGAAGCTACTTGAAGAGTCAGGCCCCCCTTATTCAAGGTCCTGATAAACCCTCTCATTTTGAATTGAGGGGAAGAAATCGAAATGGCAGAAAAGCATAATGACATATGCCCCTAGGAACCTTTATACATAACAGATACGTCCGGATTCGAACCGAACCCCTTCCCTTATTGAAATGAGTGGGGTAAAGCAGCCAAGCTTTCGTCTCTCCACCCACCCTCCCTCGAATATCTTGATCGAAACTTCCGCATTCGACGCTTGGTATTTCAAGCATTTCCTATCTATTCGCCCGCCCTAGATTATTCATTATCCGATCCGTCGCTACGCGCCATTTGTTCCCAAGGACTAGCAAAATCAAAATAGCGGAATTCTTGGGTCATCTCAATTGGTTCAGAAACCACACGTTTCTCCGGATCATCGTAGCGTACTTCCACATATCCACTCAGGGGGGAGTCTTTTCGTAATGGATGACCCTCGGAACCATAATCTGTTAATATACGGCGTAGATCCGGATGAGTGATGGAATAAACACCGGACATATCCCATACTTCTCGCTCCCACCGGCCGGCTGATGGAAATGGACTGACTACCGGAGATATTCGTGTTATTTCGTCTACACTGGTTTGTACACGAATGCGTGGGTTATACCGAGTACTTGGTGAATTATAAACCGCTTCAAATCTTCGTTTTCGAGAGGGATAATCAACTCCGCGGATATCGATCAAAACTTGGAAACGCGTATAGGTATTATATTTTGGGAACCATAACAATTGAAATGGGTAGTCCGTATCGGTATATGATCTATTTTCGTGTTCCGATCTTTCCATTTTATGTACCCATCTATTGGGTGAAGTATCTCTCGGATATTCGAAAATTAATTGGTTATCCGTAAAGGCTTCCTTTTCGTTTCTCAATAATGACTTGAAGAGTCCGCAAGGTTATACCGAGACCTACCTTCCCCTCGACTATAGGGGGGGGTATAACCGATAGGGTTCACCTTGCTGGGCTGGCTGAATCGAAAGACTTGTTCTTGCCGGCGGCTACTTATATTTATTCCCTTCAAAGCCTGAGCTCTGCTCAAGGGATAACCTTACCTTCGCAGAGCTCAGGTGATTCACTTACCTGAGCAGAAGGGTTGGTTATCCTCCTTACCTTTCGCCTTTCAGGATGCGCAAGCAGGCTCGACCATAAGCCCCCCACCCAATAAGTAAACCCTAACCTTATCTGAGAAGGATTGACCTTTCATTCAGGTGATAAGACCTACCTTTCGCCAACCCTACTAGATAGGCCTTTCAAAATAAGACCTTAGACCTACCTTTCAAGGTCAATCTTTCATGAAATAAGGGCTTAGGAGGCCCTTTCAAGGCCTTATTCTCGAACGAAGGAAGGATTCACCTTCAAATAGGACCTTGAAAGGCCTTACAGTATTCACCCCGAACGTGACTTTCAAGGCCTTACTGGGAGCCATGCCTTATGTAAGTATTCCCCGCCTCCTTTTCTTGATGGGCTAAAGTAAGTGTTATGGAGTTATGTCTTCTCTTTATTATCTCTCTAGTTACCGAAATCAATCGATGCGCAAGCAGGCTCGACTATAAAGGAGAGGATGCCCCCGGCAGGGTGAGGTAACGAACGCTCGACTAAGAGGCCGCCATCGCCCTTTTTTTGACTTATTTGAGAGGGGCCACCCAATAAGTCAAATGAATTATATATGTCATTATGCATTTCTGATTCTTTTTTTCGACAATGCTGCTATGGGCATATGTCATTATGCATTTCAATTAGTAATTACGCTTTAGCAGAAAATGCTGCTATTATATATGTCATTATGCTTTTTGCTGGATCGAATTGACTTTCTTTCTTCCCCTCAAAGGAATTAATGCACCAAGCTTACACCATAATTGACAACCAGTCCCCCCAGTAGATGCCAGCAGAAATTAAGCCCTATCTACAGTTAGGAGAGGCCCTCAAGAGAGGAGATTGGTTCCTAGGGCCTGATTTCACTGTGATAAGGCTATATGGAACCCAATAGGCTCCTTACAGATTACCCAGGCTACTCACCCCAAGGGTATTCATGTTGGAGTATGTCAGGCTGATGGTAGAGATAGATAATTTGCATTTCACCAAATCTAAGAAGAAGGGCAGGATGACTTTCCTTGTGGTCATGGGGGGCTATGCTATTAATGAGAAGAGGGGCATTAAAGAAGCCCTGGAACTACTCAAAAGTCTAGATCTTCCTCTCCTTATCAGTCGAGCCCCCTGTCGGGTCCTTGCACTAGGAAGCGCAAGCCCCTCCGGGACCTTTGGATTCTCCTTGGAAGTATGACCCTTACTTCCTTATAGGCACTGAGAAAAGACTAAAAGTACCTGATCCTCAAGATCACGAGACTAGACCGGGGGAGGAGAAGCTGGCAAACAAAGAGAGCTACGAGGTCCGTCAGGGTGCGTAGCACGCTCGACTAATAAGGCCGCCATCGGCTCGACTGATAAGGACCCTTTAGGGGGCTCGACTGATAAGGATGCGTAAGCAGGCTCGACTGATAAGGCCGCCATCACCTTTAGGTGCTCGACCACCGCCTTTTAGTTACTTATTTGAGACCCAATAAGTAAATTGAATGCGCAAGCAGGCTCGACTGTTTTGGTTACTTATTTGAGAGGGGCAATAAGTAAACCCTAACCTTTAGGTGCTCGACCATAAGGACCTTTAGGTGCTCGACTGATAAGGACCTTTAGGTGCTCGACCATAAGGGCCGCCATCAGAGGATGCGTTAGCATGCTCGACTGTTAAGGCCGCCATCACCTTTAGGTGCTCGACTGTTAAGGCCGCCATCGAGAGGATGCGTAAGCAGGCTCGACTGATAAGGACCTTTAGGTGC
>Ga0181469_100559_pt1 | contig 14094 bp, 10 predicted proteins | sample InSIn2SAF170_2_FD_119081 | JGI IMG/M metagenome (GOLD analysis project Ga0181469, IMG submission 119081) | Clean room microbial communities from NASA Spacecraft Assembly Facility at Jet Propulsion Laboratory, Pasadena, California, USA -... ... | reverse complement strand
GGCGCAAGCCAAGAAATTTGGAGACTTTAATTCGACGTCTGTTATACGGAGGAAGATTCATGACCCGTGCATGTCGAATGTCTGGCCCGCTGCCTCCGTGTGACAATGTTTCCACAGGTATAATGCGAGTTTACGGTACTCCTCCCGCTTCCGCCGCTCACAGTCTTCCCAATTTTGCCTGATCTGACTGAGTATGGAATCATGTGATGGCACTTCTTCTTCAACCTCGACATCCTCCCATTCATCACTAAGAAACTCATCATCATCATCAGCTTCGTGGTCGGGATACAGGTTGTGGAAATACCAGGTCATCGCGTCGATGGTTTGGCTATGAGGGTGTACTACCGTGTGAGTCAATGCCTCTGTTGGGTGTCCCCCTGAGCGATCGAGCCTAGGATCGTCTGTTGTGCCTGGTTCAACCACAGGGACTGTGCAGTGTCGATCGCTGTCGTCGACCACAAGATCAGGTGTGACTCGACACGAAGGAGGATGTTGTATCCTGGAGTCCGCCGATGTACAGGGGACTTTTAACTGTACGCGGGGAGCGAGGACACCCGGAGCAGAGCTTACTTCTGTACCAGGGTCTGTGGAGCCGGGGTTTTGTGCCATTGTCGTTGAGGGACCATCGGCGAAATCGTCGTAACTATCATCGTTTATCGGCGCTGACCACATCTCTGGACCGTGCACAAGAGGCGGCTCTTCTCGGTAGGTATCTGTGGCAGAAGTCTGAATGCCCCCGTCGACGTACATGGCAGGGAGCTCCACGTCTAAGTGCGTGGTCACGCCTAAAGGCGGACTCTGTGAGACCACGATCACACTGCTCATGCTGTCCTCATCGTCGCTTTCCGCGGCACCCGGCATAGTATCCTCGACCGGATCATCATTCGGCTGCTCGAGGTGACGAGGAGTTGGTGTATAGGTATCAATAGCGGGAGAAGCTCGCAGTGCGACCGTGTCGTCCCCTTCCAGCAACCTTTTTGATCGGGACTTTCGAGACGCCGTGTTTTGTGAGCGGGTCTTACGTGGTGAACGACGTTTAACAGCTGTCTTCTTCCTATGGACCTTCTGTGGGGGCAACTTTAGGTGTTTCGAGTATATATATCGGGCCATCCGTATGTTATGTACACCCTCACAATTGTGTTTTTGGTCTAGGGCATTCACAACCTGTTGCCAAAGCGCTTTACGGGGTAGGCGAGATTCGTGTTCTTGGACGACGTTCATGACAAGAGCCTTATCGGCTTCGCTATATGGGTCACCAGGTACTCTAGAGGAGTTCATCTTGATGCAATAATGAGCTCAACAAGGGTTCCAATGGCACCTCATGAAGAGACTCAGTTCTTGGAGCTTGAGGCCCATATCTAGTTCAATTCCGGACGAATTTCTGCATCGCGGGTGTGGTCAATGAGCACGCTTCGAGACAACAACGCACGTTGAACATTTCCGATCAGTGTCAGTGTCCGGTAGGGTCTGGATTTAGTCATGGTCCACACACACAAGCTTTGTAAGACCCTAGATTTTTTGTAATCGTGGGCGATAACAGAGGTGTTGTCACTGCCGGTTCTGGTGGATCAAACGACCCGCGAAGTCGAAGATGACTGCCATGCAGACCCTGGTAGGGGATGCATGGACATTGACAGCGGCAATCACGCAAAAGGACGCTACTACTTGACACACGATCCTGGTCTTAAATTTGAGTTCAAGAAGTCTCCACTGAGGATCTTGACCTATTCAAGGCGAGAGTTGGGGACGACACTCAGCGATGCAGTGTTCAACGCTCTATCGTCCTCGGCTGTGCGACATGCAATGCCTTCTGACTCTTGACGGTGACTGAGTGGCGGTAGGAAATGCATTTGGTAGTAGTTGCTCGGCTTGCGAATCAATGAAGACCCGTCAAACATCGAATAGTAATCTAGATAAGTACAGTGATAAAGCGACGACTGCGGTCATTGCGACATATGAACCGAGAGCGGCGTGAAACTGGTTTCGGAATTGAACTCAAGAGTCGGACAGCACTGTAGTCAACAGACCCAGGACTGTTGTGACGCTGATGTGTTTACAGCCGTGATGATCACATTGCAAGTTTCCAGTATGTATTCTATTTCCAGGGCTTCGCCCTCCATGCGTCAACTCCATAAGCACCGTTGTTGATCTTGGGCGAACAGAAACTATTTCCGATCACTCTAACTTGAGTAACACTGCTAATTGCCCACAATAGGGGCATCCAATACTGGCTATCCTGCCACTTTGTTGGAGGTCTTCGGGCTTTAGCTTGAATACACCCTCTAAATGCTGGCTGCACAAAGTCTTGTAACAACTAGTCTGAGCTACAGCCGCGTTCGAACAGTCCTTATCTACACAAATCTTCGAGCTTGTTGACGCGGGATGTTGCTTGGCTTCAGTATACTTACCCTGCCACCTCGCCGACTTCTGTCTTAATCGCTGGTTCTGCAGCTGAAGGTCGTCGCAGACAGCCATCAGCAATGTAGTATTCCTCTTATGGAAGCTTACTGCCGAGTTAGTTTCTATTTGGTTTATCATTTGTTCTCTAACACCAACAACCGGTGCGTTCTGTGACTCAGGGTGGACCAAAGCGTCAGTGATTGCGGGCATTTTGGGTGACGGCGCCGTCTTTGATTTGGACGATCCAAGTCGTCGGGACACTACAGGTCCTGAGTGTGTTGGTCGGGTGACGGTGTCGCCAGTCATGCGATGTGTTGGTGAAGTAACGTCCGAATGCGGCTCACTGCCGGTCGGGGTCGACGTGTGACTCGAACGGGATAGAGTCCTCGCCCCGAATGAAGGCAATGCGTAATTAGGATTTATCGATCCATGATGCTCGAAGCTGGGGGGAGGATACCACTCTGGTGGCTCCCAAGCTTCTTGAAAGCTCTGTTCTGGAAAGAGCGGCATCGGGAAGCTGGGCGGATTGTTGAGAGTATAATCGCTGTGAGCGGTCAGCAGAATCCCTAAGAAGGTCCCGAAAAAGACAAGAATGATCATGTGCCTCACCTGGAGGATGTCAAATGGTCCGTCCCAATGTCAAAGTTTCCAAAATTCCCATTGCCATGCTGGTGTGAGATGGTCGGTAAACGTGTTTCCTGGTTACTAGAGAATGGGTTCGACATGATGCCGCCCGATGAACTCCAAGCTACACGAGAAAAGCCTGACGAACGTGCGCTTTTTGACTGCTTGTATCCTCCTGGTGACCCGGGCTGAATTTTAAAGTTTCCGATCGTGACGAAGACGGGACTCACCACAAAACTACCTATAGACCTCTTTGTGGAACAAACCACAAAGTTCGGAGTTCTGCAGTGTTCTGATCGAAATTTGTGAATCCAAACATTCTCCATTTCGCTCCTCCCACACACCCACAACGCGTGCAGAGAAAAGCCACGATCCAGTCTCAGGTACCGCCTCGCCAAAGGACAACAATTCTGACCACATCACCCCTGTCTAAGGCATTGTTCGTGACTCTACGCCGAACAGAAGTTCATGATGGATTGAGTCCAGACTCGATGCGGCAGCCAACCATCGGCGTCACAGAAGCTATGCTGGCTGTGTGTTTGCTCATGTCTTGCTCATGCTGGTGTGAACTGCCGAGCTCGTGCTTCAGTTGGTTCAGGTACTGCCGGCTTGTAGAAGTCTTTCGTGTCTGGAGAATCCACTTCTCCACCCCGACTGTCAACAAGGTAAAGTTTCTTCATGACGTCCAGGGGTCGATTGACCAATCTGGAACAGTGTGTACAGTTTGTCTATCGGGGCGCCGTGCTTCTCGAACTTGGAGGAGACCCCACATTGACAAGGTCTCCATTAGCGAGAAGAGAAACATGCGATGATAGACCACAGGAATCCAAGGTGCGGCTAATTGAACATTAAAGTCGCAGCACGCCGGCAGGAAAGATATGTCATAATGCCAACCTCGCTGCAGCTTGAAGCTACGTTGCAAAGCACTATGTACCAGCTAACTCGCGTTGTTCAAGTCAATTCGTAAAGCCAGGGTCAGGCTATCGCATCTGTCCATTCCGGTGAGATGATCACATCTCTACGACAACCAGACGAAGTACGAAGCGCCCATGTGTGGGTTAGGGTTAGTGATTGAGTTTCGAGGGCGTCGATTAAGACGGCAGTTCAAAGACTTGTCCACATGTGCGATCGCTCGGGGCAGAAACCAATCTCTAGAAGCAGTGCCACACTGACACAGCTGTAACTAAGTTCGATCGTCGGACAACGTCTTCGGACCCAACTAACGAGATTGTCGTCGGCTCTTGTGGACAGGATGGAGCAAATGATAGCACGGAGTCCACCAAAAACCTGAGACCCCTCGCAGAACCACACAGTAAGTCGGAGGACTGCGTAGCCGGATTCCGGTGTACTCGGATTGTCCCACCAGATAATCACGATCATATTGAACAGTCTATATAGGCCCATTTATACGCTGCAGTTGTGCTATAACTGCAGCAAATGGATCCATAGCAGCTGGGGCAATAGCTGGTATATATTGATCAACCGCTGAGGGTGCGGTGGTTATTACAGCGCCTTCGATACGTAAAGATGGTCCATTTGACCCCAGTTGGATATCAATCATATCCACGAATGCCTTGTTTGGATTGACTGGTTGCGATCGCTTGTGTTTAGTAGTATATTTGCCAGCAGTTGCTCTAAGAGTCTTTAATTCTACCTCTTGCGCTGCGACCTTGAATTGTAGCTGTTCAAATGCCCTGTTCTGCTTTTGGAAAAGTGTACGAACAGTCCGATCGACGGTGGAAGTCTTGCTAACTGTATAGAAAGCGTCAGCTGCTTCGCGGTGGTTTTGGGGTGTCTTGAGATGATGAGGAATCGTAGTCGTGGTTGTGGATCGATTTGGGGGTGTAGTAGGTGTCTTTTTCTGTCGCTCGAACAGAAATCGTGAATTTAAGCCTTTGGAGGGATTGAATGGCCATATACCTGCTGCTTGAAAGCCTGAAGCACAGTTAGATGATGTAACTGAGTGTTCCCTAGCCTCCTGGTACTGTTTTAAGAATGTGTGCTTTGTAACTGGGTCCCAGACGTTGATATTGTTGACACTGGCTACCAGATCTCGGAATTTTCGCTTTAGACTGCTGAAAACTGTTAGGTCGAGTGGTTGTAAGATGTGAGAGGCATGGGCGACGAGGTAATAGCAGTAGATACGGTTGATATATGCTAATTGCATAAATTCGAGTGTAGTATGTGATTTGTGACCGTCTAATATTAACAGCTGCCAGCGACCTTCACTCCGTTGATCACGTGTTTCGGGTATGAATATCTCTCTCAACCATCGTACTCCAATGTCATTTGTTGTATACGCACTCTTTGTAGCGGTAAACAGCCAGTCTGGAAGGTCTGAAGGGATAAACCACTGCTGCTGCACTGTCTTGCCCTTGAAGATAAATAGAGGCGTTGTTGAACGGCCTGCGGGCGATATACACTCAATGGAAGTACACCACTCTCGATTCGAGTACCTTCTGACAAGTACAGACTCGCTATCAGCACTTCCAAGTACCGTCTGGTTGCTACAGACACCCAGGCAAGTACCAGTCTCATCCATATTCCAGATATTGTCCTTAGAAATCTGCTTATCAGCCAGTATCGTCGATAGCCTCTCATACCAGTACGTCAACGCTGTGGAATTGACCTGTTCACACCTCTCGTTATCTATTCGAACCCCCAACTTCGTTTTAACCTCCGGCCATCGCGACAGGAATCGCTGTACAAACTTCTTCCCGACGTGGCTGGGCCCTCCGCCTTCGACCGATATTAACGAAGCCATTGCACGAACCTGCGCGTGATTTGGAGCCTGTCCGACCTGTTCACGATCTAAAATCCATTGAACTAGCAGTTCCTCCTGTTTGGACGATAAAAGCTGTTGTCTCTCACGCGCCTGCGTTCGGGTAGGTCGTCCCCGGTATCTATCGTATGCGGTCGAGTAGGGCGCACCTTTCGCCTTGCAGGCTGCTTTGAGACTCGTGTAATGACCGTCATCGAAGGCCCGGATGGCCAGGCCAATGGCACGATCATCAACCATGACAATATACACATCACAACTTGGTGGACGACGCGTTTAACAAGATAACTACATTTGGTGGGGCAATCCGAGTACACCGGAATCCGGCTACGCAGTCCTCCGACTTATCTACAAACGCACTGTGTGTCAAGACGGCCTGTCCAGGCTCCGGCTAGGCTCCGGCTAGGCTCAAGAATTCGTGCCGCCACACGGCGTCTTCAGCTCAATTGTCAACTGACATCGACCTGTGTCAGTCGACTTGTGCGCGGTTGAATCTATGACTCGAGTATGGCGTTCCAACGATTCTCGTTCGTTGTGAACAATGTCGCATGTGCAGCACTAGACCTAGCTCCGATCGTTCGACCGCCGACTCTAGCTTGCTCACGTCACAGTACAGCGTCCAAAATTGGACGTTCGTGGCGATCGACCATCGAAGACATTTTTCGTTTTTCCATCTTTGTTGCATTGTCTTGAAAAACCTCGAGCGCGGCGTCAAGGTTTCTGCTAGTCGGTAGCGCAAAACTCTCGGATCAGATAATCGCGGGCAGTCATGGTCCTTTTGAGTAAGCTGCATAAAATCGAGCTACATTAGCGCGGTGTTCGTGTCACAGAAGATCAATCGCGAGCTGCACTTTCGAGTGCAGTGAGCAATAAAGTGTACACTAATCTGGTTGGTGCTGGTTGCAGACCGTTGAGACGTGTTGTGGAGACGGAATGCTTACGACCGTTTTTCCCCGTTGGCAAGCGCGTGAAAACTAATGGACATGTGCCCCCAGCACTTTCGACTGGGTCTTGGCAGATACTTTCGGCACTTGCGAAGTCTACTTCGGGTGGACTAGGCTACAAGCCGGCGGTTGCAGAAAGTATCTTGCCGACAACGTCTTTAAGCGGTACTGTACATCAGGCGAGTGCGGCCGAGTCAATCAGATTGTAACAGTGAGATATTGTCCATAATGTGGAAAAACGAAGTGCTTGAGAGCAGCAGGATTTACAGGCCGATGACCCGGAATAATGCCGAAAGATCCACTATCGCGCAGGCGACGTAAGTCACGGGATTCGAGCGTGCCAGATAAAGTTAATCGAAATACAAGTGCTGTAAATGGGTGGCCCTTATCGGAGACGACCACCAACGAGGGTTCCTATCTAAGCGCCGCGGGTGGACTTGTGTTATAGTAACAACGCGATCCATCAGTACACGTGCTTGTACTTATCGAGTACTTGATACTTGTGGTAGGCTCTTGTACAGGATGATGCGAGACTGGACGCATGCTGCGCCGTCGGTCGATCAGGATCCCCAGTAGAAGCAGTGGAGAAAAATCTGTTGCTAGGTTGTTCTGAAGAGTTGATGATCTCCATCTTCGTAAGGACGGAACAATACTACTACTGTATAATGATGATTGGCGTGTGGCGACGGAGAGCTCGACTAAACTAGTGATGAAATGCTGACATCTAACGTCTACCTATGCACTGCATAACTGCGTCATGTACCTAAGGTAGGTGCTCTACCGGCTGTCCCAACCGGAAAATGATGATGCTAGGTACCAAGGCCGCAGTGATACATGTGGACACCGTTCAACCCGGCGAGGGAATAAGGAAGGTCAAGCGGAGAAAGGATGGGCGAGCCTACTTCGTGCTTTGGTGTATTTGAAAAGTGAGTGCTAGCGCGAAGCTCTCTTGAGATCAGCATAATTTCAAGAGAGTATTGGTGTATTTTCTCGGTTTGTGATCCTTCAGCATGATACTCTGAGTAGGACAAAACAATATCCTATTGGCCTTTAACCCACTGCGACATTCAGCGCTAGCACTCACTCTTCAAAATCACCAAGTAGCTCTTGCACTGGCCTTGTGATAGTATCACGCAAGTTCCAAACCCGAGGGTAAGTAGGTTCCATCACAGGAGTGGGTTGGATATGCTGGCTGGTCAGCATTGTGCCCACGATGTTCTTCCGGGTGTTGCTACCACGGCCTGTTCACGACCGGATGTCAAACCGAGCAAACATCAAATATGGTGCAAACATGGTAAGCCCAGATTCGTTGCAAACGATATCCCAAAGGGAAAATCTCTAGTACTGTACGTCTAGTGCCTATGTTCAGTGTGAACGTCTGATCCCAAAAATGCCAACTCCGCGCTTCCACCTTCTGTCTATGTTCGAAACTACGATGCCTGGATTTTCTCACAGTGCTCTTCAATCGAAGTCGGCGATTGGCAATCAGACCCGAAATAGCGAATTGCAATGGTTGACAAATAGCGATCCTCGCCAATGGACAATAAATTATGTTCGTAGAAGGTCTTAGTATTGAACCTTACCGGAAATTACCGGATCAGGATAGCGCTCCAGAGTTTAGTTGTAGCCTTGCCTTCGGATATTCTATAGCTACTCTGAAATCTTTCCCTCATCATTCCACTTATAACTTCGAGTATACCTGCCTGGCCCTTGTTTTCCGCACTTCCTGTTACCAACCAGCCAGCATACCCAGTCCACTCCTGTGAACAGCCTTACTCGCCCTGATCAAACCACGCACTCGATCTGTACTTTCTTGCGCTCATTTGCCTGTCCTTATTAGTTACTGTCACAGGAGTGGCCACATTATTTAAACTGCTGAAGGATAGGTTAGACAGGGGAGTTAGCCGACGTTGCATTTGTGGTTATGAGAGAACATGGAGCAGTGAGATGAAGGTGCACAAACTGCAGTAATATGCAAGACAGTTTATGCCATGCAAACTAGACATCTGCCTCTTGCAAAGGCTTATTTCATCCCCAAATTGTTACAATATATGTAAAACTACATATAGCAGGGTACCTACCTATCTAAGTAGGTAGCAATTCAAAGGTATAGAAACGATATACGCACTTAATAAACTACGACTTCCTCTCCCTCCTACGATCGACCAATAGATGCCCAAGTGTATTGTCATTACACTAAGAATAACGTTGGTTCGTAGTCCGTAACTTGTACTACTACCTAAGCAATTGAGAATCCTTATATCGGTATGATACTATCAATAATGCTGCTCCTACAGTTAAGTCTAATTCGAAAGTGTTTTGTAAATATTCTAACAAATCCCATGGTATCAAGCGACTGAAGTTCATTAAACCACTCGGTCGCCATAACTTATAGTTTGTGAAGGAGAGATTACGGAGGTAGGCGCTCGACAAGCTTTTTCCAAGACGCTTTGTAGTAATGTGGTAATACTTAGCTGAGCTACTGTACTTACATGTTCAAGTGTACATTGTTCCGGCTAGTAGTTTCGATCGATAGGAACGCACCATGTAATAGCATAACAATATGCGGACAAGTTACGAACTTATCTCAGCCATCACGGCCTTTGAGGTACGTGTAGATCTAGAATTCAGGTGCTAGCAGCAATATACTAAGTACGTTAAAGGCTAAAGAGCGAAGCTGTCGAGGCTCAAGACAATACAACACGCTGTGATTAAGCAGCTCACAGCATCGCCTGGCACCCAGTCAGCACATCGCTTACTGTGTTCGACGCTGCAGCGACTAATATGCCACTCACGTTCGTAGAGGCTTGTTTGTCTTCGTCGTTCCCGAATGTGGGAAGAGGCTTTATCGCTGCATTCCAACCAGAATCACTCGTAATAGATTCAGGCACGTATTCCGAGCAATCTGCCTCTTCTAACAATCCCTGGAGCATTGGCAGCATCTGAGCGATTGCCTCGGCATCTTTGTTCAGTTGAGTCCCACTCAATGTTTTGCACACGCGGAGACAATTGCTCTCGAATACGTTGATCAACTCCATTGGTACGACACCTGATGCCATTGCTGCATCATACGCCATTCTCTGTCCAATGGCTTCTGCCAATTCGTTACAATAAGGTGATAAAATGGCACCGAACGCCAACCGCGGGTCGGTTCTTTTTTTCTGGGAGTATATGAGGTCCATCTGTTTTTGAAATGTGGAAAAGACGTGTTTCTCGTACATTGCCAGAGGAGAGTCAGGCCACTGTGGTGGTGGCAATGAATATCGTCCCAACAGCAGTTCGCTCGTCAAACGAATAGACAAGACCGACACGGTCCCTTCGGCGATTGCATTAGCTCGAACCAACGACTCCAGATCAGGTATACCGTTGAAGTCGTACTCACTTGTCCATCCGCAACAAGGTCGCAATACCTTCAACGTGGCTTGTGTGTCCCGCACGAGCACGGCTTTGAACGTCGTGACAATGCCTCTCTTTTCATCATCCGTTGTGGTTGGATCCAGGAATGCCTTGACCGACCAACGTGCATACTGCTCAAAGACTGCAGCCTGCGCCAATCCTACCAGAATTGGCCTGTATACATTACCGAGACTTAGAGTGGTCTGACCAGTGTTCTCGTCCCTGTACCGTCCACTGTGGTACCGAGAAGTGATGTAGCAGGCTTGTCTCAGACATGGAATGAAGGTCATTGTCAGTGCCAGACCACCAACAGCGATGCGCCAGGTTTGTTTGAGAAAGTGCTGACGAAGATCTACACATACCAGGGGAGAGTCCAAAAGAGCGGATCGCGGTAGATGGACGTTTCGAAACTCCGTTAGAGAGTGGTCCAGGGAATACGCTGTTCCAGAACGCGCCGGTAACATCTTCGATATCACTCCTGGGCACATCGTCTCGCCGTCATTGAGTGGCACAAGGAAAGGGCGTATTCCTCGGTCTTTATGCTCAACAATCAGACGTGCGAAAACGACGGCGATACGTGGCAGGCCAGCCACGATGCCGGTGGGAGGCATTGCCTTGATGGCTCCCCGGGAAGGAGTATTCAAGACAAAATCTCCATTCGCTTGTTGCCTAGCCGTAATTTCCAAGTTTCGGGCATCGAGGCCATGAGCCACTTCGGTCAACATGTACTCCCCACAGATATCAAAATTCTCCAGTTTGGTAAGCAGCTCCTTCAGATCTGGTCGGCCGGCCGCAAATGATGCAATTGTGCCCATACATAAGTTGTAATGAATTGATACGATTGTTGTCGCTGCAGTATCACGGCAAACTATATCTTCAGTGCTGGATCAGTACTTGCTGAACTAAGAGGTTGAAGTGGCCTTACTGTCTTGGTTAAATTTCCAGAAACGCTCGGTGAGATGCTGAATATCGTCGCCAGTCAGTCTCCAAGCGTGGATCAAGGCTCGAGCACGCGAGTAATGTAGTGCCACCTCGTCTGGATTCGGTGTCCGTTGGAGATCTCGTGATCTTGACCACAGGTCATCTTTTGTGATATCAATATACGGTGAAGACTGGTAAGAGTCTTTGTCTATGCCTTGTGAATGTCCCTGATCACGGTCAACAGGAGGGTCCATTGTCGCTGTCTAAATAGCACAGCGGTGAACTGTCCTATGCTCTTGATAAAGTCCTGATGTCCAGAGTTTTGAAGTCAGTATATCCCAGTCTAAGAGTACTTATACCTCGACAGGAGGTACTTGACATGCTTGAAGACGTACGCACTCTTGTCTACCACTGTCAATCAAACGGCTAAGTCACGTCAGTCCGTTGAGGATGTCGAAGTTCAATGTCGGTCATGGTCCACAGTGCGATGACAGACCTGTGATATATCGTTAGCCATGTCCCTGACCATTACCAACAACGTGGAGACACATGACAGCAGGTCGTGATATTCAGAATTAGTTGGGGTGGTATCAAAGCACTCCCCACCTTCTGGATCGATGTAAAAGTGCAGGCTTGACACAAGAAATGATAGGATAGGAGTCTGTGGCCGCACGTCATCTGTAAACCAAAGGTACGGCTTTGTCACTCCGCAGACCTTACACAGGAGAAAGTGACAGGTCGTCGTAAATCAGTTGGTAGCAGATGATGGCTCTCTTTCAAATGGGCTCGTTAGCGTTTTGCAGATCCACTGGAAATTTGATGATCCACGATATAGTGGAATCGCTTCGCTCTGGAGAAGTAACGTCGTGGTAGTCCACTCCAGGTTGCTGAGCCTATGGTCAACCATACATCATTCCAGATAGTGCCACTCGTCCGGCCACTGCAATAGTCGAGTTCACAGACATTTTGTCCAAGAACTTATCGTCGAGATGTTCGTAGGCGATCTTTGTATGGTAGGACTTCGACAATTTATGGAGCCAATCCTCGTACTTCCAGTGTCCTCTACGTGCCTGAGACGTGCCTGAGATGTGGGTTCAAGAGGACTGTCCGATGCTCCGGAGAAAACCCAAGTCACACTGTTTCGCTCGTTCTGGTAGTACAAGCTACCTCTGCCGGTACAGGTTTGTTACATGTGGGCCTCCATATTTGCTCAACCCTAACCATTACTTTCAGATGTTCTACCTTCTTTTGCACTGCGGTCAATTTGGCCTGCGTCATTCCTGGAGAGGTACGTCCTGTCGATGCTCAAAGGTGAGGTATGTGTTCCAATATAGTCGCAACTGTAAGGTGCTGCTGTCAAGTCTTGCATTATCCATAGTTCTGAGCCGCGACCGTTATGAAAGAGCCTTTATGAACTGCTTCCTCTACTACAAGGAACACTCACATGGCTCGTTGCGTGAACAGGGCTCATTGTTATTGGACTGGAGCTGCAGACATCCTGCTCACCAACATAGTGTCTGTTGACTACCTTACATACGACAACTTTCACAACGTCTACACAAATCTACTGCGATATGTAAAGCCCCCATCGTAGCCGCTTTCGCTGAAAACTTCGCAGTCGCCCTAGAATAACTCCGATTGTCCACAGAATCAAATGTCTATCTGCTCCGCCATGATGAAAACGTAATGCTCAAGAACTACAGCAACGTGGCCTCGCATCTGTCACTCTTACTTGCGCTTGGCAAGACAAAATTTTGATGCCTGATACATGGTAAACACAGACGACTTAAGATTTGTGGTATATTTGTGATGTATAGGTGAAAAAGGGGTATCGACTTTACATCAGTCCGAAATCAAGATACCAGTACGATGACCTTGACGCATTCACTTAGCTCAGCAATACATTGATCGATCCCGATGTTGAGTACCTAGTTTTATGCCTGGACCGTCATGTCTCAGTCGTCGATGCTTGTCGGTCTACAATGTGACGAAGGTTGCCGGTCTCGTTTTACAAGATATTCCAGCACTCTTCATCCTCATCCTCATCTTCGTCACTATTACCATCATCGGAGTCGGAGTCGGAGCCGGAGTCGGTGACTACGTCTGTAATCGAGCATAGGAAATCGCCACTCATAGAACTGCTTGTGTCGTTAGTTACGAAGGAACTGCTGTCGTCCCCATAGCCTTGCGAACGCGCACTCGAGCCGTCCGAATAGCCGTCACTTTCCTTTTCAAAATCGTCATTTTGCTCTACGAAATCTTCATCTTCATCTTCGTCTTCGTCCTCATCTTCGTCTTCGTCGTCGATGGTGTCGTGTTCGGCTTCACTAGTGGCATCATCGTTAATCACTCTATCTTGCTTGAGGATTTCGGCTTCTGAATGCTCATTATCATTGATCTGTCTCTGCACGACTTCTTCGCTCGAATATATTGGAACTTTCATTGCCTCTACCTGGTATAGTTGGTGAACTCGTCGCAAGTTGATTGGCGGGTGACGACTTCGCTTTGGTTGCCAGGTGGGGACCGCAGGGGTAAGGCCATGTGTTCCTGTCCTAACCTGCACCGCGTGATGGATTTGAGACGTCCTTGTAGTCGGACCAGTAAAAGCGCAGGCATGTTCGGAGTTTACAGGAAACTCTTCCCGAGGCCAAGGTATCTTGCTTCTAAGATTTTGGCTATGCAGACTAGTGACAGGTTCTCTGCAAGTCTCACCACGATCAGTAAAGTTCTCGCAGCTACAGTTGTCTCGCTCCAGCTCAGCTTTTAATGCACAACTCAGCGACCATCGAGGTAAGGCCCCTTTCACTGAGGTCGATTGCTTGATGGTGGGCGCCATGAAGGTAAGGAAGGAGACCAATTCGATGTAAGATGAGATGGTGTGCAGCAGCTGAGTCCTCCAGGTATTCACGAAGAACGTGGTGCGAAAGAAATGCGCTTTATCTAGCTTTTAGAGACTTGAAGCCATTCTCCTGGCACTTCCCTCGCAAAGTCTACTTCATAGCCAAAAAGGTGCCGAGATCTAGAATGCGC
>Ga0181469_100373_pt1 | contig 14142 bp, 13 predicted proteins | sample InSIn2SAF170_2_FD_119081 | JGI IMG/M metagenome (GOLD analysis project Ga0181469, IMG submission 119081) | Clean room microbial communities from NASA Spacecraft Assembly Facility at Jet Propulsion Laboratory, Pasadena, California, USA -... ... | reverse complement strand
AGAAATGTATGTGGTTTGTTGCAGTATTAGGTCGAAGATGTGGGAATGTTGGTTTCGGATAACTATGTCATCAATGTTTATGGCAACGGCTGATCTGCAAGGTACTATTGAAATTGTACTTATACTGGTACTAGTACTCAAACTGATGAGCTGCGAGGTCATCGCCGTTGAGCCTCTTCGGTAGTGGCTTGCGCCTCCAGCAGTAGCTTCACTGTTCCAATCATGTTCCAACATAACGGTCTGCGCTTCCCTTTAGTATGGTCAGGTCAGCGACCGACAGTACTTCAATTTGACCTCTTGCCCTATGAACAACTTGATCACTGCGGTGCCGTGGCCGAGCTCGGGCGTTTGTTTGTCATGAATTTCGGAGGTTTCAGAACGTCCAAGTAATGCATCTTGTATACCGCAAGTACACCAGTGCACTTGTTGCCAAACTTCGATCGTAACAGACAATGTTTTTCTATACTGGTTCTGGAATCATGGTACGGCTTGAAACCTTCACTTGGCCCAGATAGACTGACGAAAATAGTCGCATTCACTGCATACACGTCCTATACTCAGACCTGCAATACATCCACTGTCGTTTTGCCGCATGCAGAGCCGACACTCACGATATGCAGAATGCACTTAACACGCCTAGACGTGGTCGTCCTCCGCTTAGTCAAGCCAGGAAAACTGCTAGCAATGCTATCAATACAGATTTGGTCGGCGTCAGTCATGCCGCGAGAGATGTTATCACATCCAACGAGACGACAAATCACTTTCTGGGCACAAGCCGACGATCATGGATGACGATACCGGGTGCTGCCATTCAATCTTCTTCATCCTTCCCTGGGCAGAACCAGAATGTACCACAAGAGAGTACCTCCATTCCTTTCACTACCGCGCTAGATCATGTCTTGAAAACTGTTCCGAACGTTTCTCAAACTGGTCTCACGCCCCCTACTCCAATCATGGCTTCTACAGATAAGCCGATACTTTCCTACCACTGTGTTCCACATACACCTTCGACGCCTCCGGAGGAACCCCGTGTACCATCCACGGAGCAAGAAAAGGAACAAGATACGTGGGACGGTCAGGCATCTCTGACGTGTGCAGAAGAAGATCAACGATGGTTAGATAATAATGCAAGCATGCAGCAAGCCGTAACAGCTCAACAGCCCGAGACCGAGGTGGTTGATCTTACGGCTTCACTTGGCACTGATGTTGGCACTGATGTCGGCACGGTGAACTCTATTACATCTCAGATTGGCTCCGTTGCGCCTCACGAGGCTGAAGTCATAGACGACTTAAGCCCTTCAATACCTACTCCAGATACTTCCGCTCCCGATCAAGCTGACGGACAGGGTTTGACCCAAAACCTATTCACAGCGCCAGACACTCCAGCTGCGAGTTTGGAACAGAGTACAGCCATGGCTCGAAATGCTGTACAAACTACTGATCAAAACACAGTCCCTCAACTACAGCCCGAGTCCATTGCTATGTACCGGTCTGCATTGCAAAACTTGCGAAATCCTATCCAAGATCCCATTGACCAACAGAGGACAAGCATGACGCCCTGCAATACCGCTTCACCTTTCGCCATGCCCCAGGACGCTCCCTATCATCCCATTGTGAACGATTCCAGACCAAACCCATCTCAAGTACTTCAGGCTGAGTCAATGCGTGGCAATTGTGCACCATCGTTGATGCTCGTGAATCGACAACAGGGTGTACCAGTTTCTGCAACTTCTCCTACCTCACCGACTACATTGAATATGGCAGTCGGATACGGTGTCCAGAGGCCACTCCTGGCTCCTCATCTGGTGTCGAATCAGCTCCCATCCCCGATTACCTCTTCTCTTGGTCAATTAAATGCCCGGAAGAGATCTTTGCCGATCGACCCAACGGTACAGGCTTCGCATAGCCAATTAATGATCGAGCAGCCAACACGGATTCAAGGTGTGCCACAGGCAGCCTCCGCACGCCCGAACCGTGCCATCCAGTCATCGCATGCTGTGACTGGTGCAAGCTTTGTGGTTGGCACGTCAATTGTGCAATCCAACTCTAAAACAACTATGACAAGCAATCGAAGTGCCTCTTATTTAACAACCTTCGAAAGTACTGTGGCTGACATGTGGCCACGGATCGCGCCTTTTCAAATTGTGAAACGGAGAATCTCATGCATCAAGCGCGCCTGTCAGCGGAACGACACGTTATTCCTACTAATCCACGAGGTTTCTTGCTTGTGAACCTTACAGAGGGCTTCCTTAGAGCAAGCCTTCAAATATGACAACGATTGTGATAGTGGCTTTGAAGTCTTGGCTCTCCTGTTAGGCAGGAATGAAGCCCTACCAACAGAATTTCTTGCATTCCTAGCTGGCTTTCCCCATTCTCCGTTCTCAATCAAAGCATCGCAAGAACTGAGCACCTGGACTCAAAAAATACGCGAATTTCTTCCTCGACTAGGCGGGAGGTGGACACAGCTTTGTCAGCATTGTTTGACGCGTCGCATGCCGCCCACCGCTCGTGAACTATACGAATTTCTGGGATGTCCATCTTCTCTTGTTCTCCAAGTGGCCATCTTCAGTGCACTCGAAGAGCAGATCCATCCTCATCTCCATCCAAACTGGTATATGCGTGCCTGCAGTCTGTTCGAGTCATCTCAAAAGCCTCACTATGAAACTGACGTATCCCGATGGCTGTCGCCAGTGGAGGATGTCAATGCATTCGCCAAACTCTACAACGAGCAGTTAAATGCCTACCACCAAACAATGGGAAATGCGAATGTCGTGCCTGGTACACAGCCCTCGCCCAATTTTCATCCGAGTCTTGTCCACTCACAGTATAACCCAGCAACTGGTCTATCTCACGGAGCACAGTCCACTAATCGTCCACGCCAGCCAAGTACGGCATCAGCCACCTCTCGAGCTACTCGAACGGCGAGTTCGTCTCTGCCATCCTCACACTTGATTCCCACCCATCCCATGACTGGATCTTTGCAGCACGGAAGCCTCAATTATCCTCAAATCACACAACTCGCAAGACCTGCAGCCGCGCCAGCAAATCAACCTCCGGCCATACCAAATCGGAATCGATATAGCCGTCATCCAATACACACCAATAATCCACCGTCGCGGCCTTTACCACCCGAAACTCTAACGAACGTACCTCAAGCTCAACAGCTACCCTCTATGAATATGGCGGGCAATGGACAAGCATTGTTGCACAGTCTCGGTCCAATTCAAAACGACTTCATGCGCCAGAATATGATTACAACGAGCCAAGCTCCGGTACAGCCTTCACAACAAGGCCCAAGCAGCATACGAACCCCGACAATACTGGCACCGGCGTTGCCCTTCAAGTCAGTTCTGGTTCACGACGTGAGGCTACTTCCAGATATCAATGCTCTACCACCACTGCTTACCAATCCAGATCCTGTGCAAGACGCACTTCACCAAGTTCACTTACGGCAGCCGGTCGCAGTGCAGAACGAGGGGGAGACTCGGACCTACCAATTTATTGATTCGTTTGTGCTGGAACCATACGTGTTCCACTCGGATAATATCTACTTCGAGGTTCCATTCTCTATCTCTGACAACATTCTCAAAAATCGACCACAGACTGTGCATGGTCCAGAAGATTCACTTCAACTTCCTACCCCGATAGTTTGTAATGATTCGGTGGTTCTGAACTTTCGCTGCATCAAGGTTTCTGGTGACGAGCTCGTGGACATTCAGAATGTTGACCTACCAACCTGGGCTGCTTGTCAAACTTCTTACCCTGACCACCTCTTCGTTTCTCTTAACAGTCGGCACCTTGAATTCAGGCGGAAGCGCAACCATAAACGTGACTTGCCTGTGGATATCACTGGCATGGTCTCCGATGGGAACGTCGTGAAAGTCTCCTTTCACCCTGGCAAAGATGATCAAGGCAAGACTTTTGCCTTTGCCATTGAAGCCATAACTTTCCAGGGTCATAACGCTGTCGCCGCTATGTCCAGCAAAATCACGGCTGAAGAGTCTCTGCACGTAATCACTACAACCATGAAATCTGTGGTAGCCGACCACGACGATGTCGCAGTGGTCAACGAAAGCATGTCCATCGACGTTACCGACCCATATTTATCTACTCTCTGGGCTACACCAGTTCGAGGTCTCCGATGCAAACACAAAGAATGCTTCGATCTGCAAACCTTCCTGCAAACACGGCCGTGTAACATGAAAGGTTCTCCTACAAGTGTTTACGACTGGAAGTGTCCACTGTGCTCTAGAGATGCACGACCAGGCAGCTTGATCGTCGATGGTTTTATGCAGGAGGTTCGGGAAACACTAATCAAGCAAGGAAGAGAAGATGCACGAGCCATCATTGTAAAAAAAGACGGAAGCTGGACAATCAAGGAAGAGAAGCTAGAAGGCACCGGACTACTTAGAAAGAGACAAGAATCAACTGCAACGCCAGAGGCAGCAACAAGCGGCGCGAAAGAGCCTACTGCTAATCTGGACTTCATGACTTTCAGTAATACGACGGGACAGATGATTGATACGACAGTACCCATGTCGACTTCTAGAGCGGTGGAAATCATCGAGTTGGATGATGACTAGTGAATGACGACTCGACTGACATGCAAGCGATTATTCAATCACACACATATAAGCCCTCATTAGTGTACTATACCCATGCATTTAGCGAGGAAAAGCGAATCAGCGTTTTGTTTTATTCTGCCCACGAATGTGATCAGCTCGATTGAATTAGGCAGAGCCGAGCTGCGCTGGATATTTTATTACAAAGTGATACCCCTTTTGTCTTAGCAGATTCGTTGTACGTTTCGTTTTTCAGGATCAATTTGATTCGATGAGGCAGGTTAGGTAGATTAGAATAGGTCGCTGCAACGATAATGATATAATCTGTGCCGCATTGCATATACACACTACTACATACGTACCTTGGTATGGAAGTACTAATGAGACAAGTTGCACGGTATATATATAGGTAGGTATCTAAGGTCTTCCCATCAGCCCGTAGTATGTACAGTAAAACAACGGAACACTGAACGTCGATAAACCTGGGACATGTATCTACCATCGTATCCGAAGATCCAGTGAATCCACTAAGCTAATACACCATGATCTCATAAACGGAATACGTACTACTGTAACGCATAGTATTAAGATATATACATAAAAGTGCTTGCGTAAGGTAGTCGGCCTACGTGTTACGTACGTAAACATACTTACTACTGCCTCACCAGCAACACGTGCATTAGAACCAGACCGTATAAGCATTTCTACATACCAGCGGCGTGTTCGTAACGTGTTACACGTGTTCTAGTGTATTAAACCTAAGCTATTCAAGGGTGGTGAGCTGTATGTTCAATAAAGACGAGGAGAAAAAGAAGCGAGGGGGTCGAGAATTGTACGGAGAGCAGATGGTTGATGGGGAATTGGACACTGTACTGTAGATGGATGGTTGGTTGGTTTGATTTGTAGAGGAGATGTGGATTGTTGTTCGGTGGGAGTGTTGGTGTACAGTGTGATGGACTGGGCTGGGCAAGGGATGGACGTGCTATTTGCAAAGAGAGGGATCGGGGGAACAGCGCGGTAATGCATGTATGTATATGGGTATATTAGAGGAGAGGATAGGATTTGAACTCATACGTGTAATACAGCGGGTATCCCACCGCCAACGAGCGAGTGAGCGGGCGATTAAGAAAGCTCAGCAAGGTCGTTTCGCTTTGTGAAGTTCAATTGTATTTCGTCTAATGCATGCGCTGGCATTCACGACTCCTAGTACCAGTACTAATGTCCTGGTACCGTGTCATCTCACAAAGTAAACGTACTAGTAAGCGGCAAATTCCTCGAACTAGCACCCACAGACACCGTATATGCACTACCTGTGATCAACTTCCAATTCTGTGCCCCAACGTCCCAAACACTGAGATCTCTCCGCTGTAGCGGGAACGTCACGGTCGCGGACGCGCCAGGCGTAAGATAAACTTTCTCGAAACCGCGCAACTGGCGTATCGGTTGGCCAGCGGCGGGGATGGAGATGTAGAGTTGTGCTATCTCGGCGGCGGCGACGGAGCCGGTGTTTGTTATTGTGGCTGTGACTTGCAGAACATTGTCGAAGAGGTCGGCGTGGCCGCCGGAGATGATTGCGCCGGTTGGGTAGGTGGGAAGCGTGCTGTTGCTGCCGGTGATTGATTTTGTGGTGAGCAGGTTGGAATAGGCGAAGGTTGTGTAGGTTAGGCCGAAGCCGAATTCGTAGCGGGGGGTTATGTTTTGGGCGTCAAAGGCGCGGTAGTCGATTAGGAGGCCCTCTGTGAAGTTGGATTGGGGGAAGAGTGCGTATTGAGAGCCTATGGGGGGAGTTGGAGTGGGGGAGAGGAGGGCGCCGTAGTCGGATTCGTTTTTGGCGACGGTGTAGGGTAGTTTGCCGGATGGTGAGATGTCGCCGAACAAGATTTGTGTTAGGGCTCGGCCGGAGTCTTGACCTGGGAGATGGGCGAAGAGGATGGCTGTTACGTTTGGGTGGTTGACGAAGTTGTCGACTAGTCTGATGCCGGCGTTGTGGATTACGACGATGGTGTTGTTGCATTGTTTTGCTATGTTGTTGACTAGATTGTCGGAGAAGGAGTCGTAGAGGGCTGGTCGGTCTATACCTTCACTCGATTCCGCGTTGATGAAGACGAGACATGCATCTGTAGTGCCGGATACAGAAGATGTGCTGTTTACTGTTTCGGTGTCCCAGAAGACTTCGATGTTATTGTCCATAGCACGGGCTTGAATCGCGGAAAGTGGGTCAGAGATGTATGCGGGTGTTGTAGCACCACTGCCGCCGCCTGTAACGATGGTACCGTTCGGTGCATAAGGCAGGAAAGTAGTACAAGGCCCGAAGGTTGCACTGAAGCCGCATAGTACAGCTTTGAGGTCTGTAGATTCGAGGCCAAGAGACCAAGCTGCTAGACCAGGAGCAGGGACGTTGACGTTTGGTGGTTTGGCATCATAACCATAAACACTAAGCAGTTGCGGGGATTTGAGCGGAAGAGCATTGTTGGTGTTCTTGACAAGAACATGTCCTTCTATTGCAGCTTGCATAAGACCTGCGCTTGCAGCCGGGTTGCGGGCATTGACAACTGGATGTGGTGCGAGGAGATTGGCAGGCATACCGACGCCACGAGCTGGAAAGGTGCCACTGTTCTGGTTGGTCAGGAACCAAGTGGCCATGACACGGGTGGCCATGTCGTCGAGACGAGATTCAGGAATAGTGCCATTTTCGACAGCTTGGGTGAGGTTGGGACCCCAGTAAAGAAGACCACTGGGCATGGCCATGTCTAGTCCTGCTTGCGCTGAGGCAACACCACTATGCTGTGCGTACCACTACAGAAGTTAGCAAAGTCGTGGTCGTACAATAATATAAGTTTTCGAAGGTGCTTACTTACGTCGGACATAACAAAGCCTTCGAATCCGAGCTCAGTCTTGAGAAGGCCATTCAGGACTTTGCTGTTCTGGCAGGCATGGGAATTGTTGATACGGTTGTAGGAGCACATTATCGCCACGGTGCCTGCTTGGACAGCATCGGCGAAAGGCCATAGGTACAGCTCGTGAAGTGTAACGTCGTCAACGTTGCTTGATAAAGATTCGACAGTCTGATTGTTTGTATTGGTACCCGGGTTTCGATCAGTTTCTTGCTCATTGCCTATCAGGTGTTTCGTGCAGGTTCCCACACCATTCGACTGCAGGCCTTGGATGTGTTGCGCGGTAAGCTTGCCGGAGAGGTAGGGATCATTGGAGAAGCCCTCCCAATCTCGGCCACCTTCGGCGACACGGCCTAGGGGGCCAACAACGGGACCTAGCTGAATATTGACACCCTTGGTACGGAACTCACCACCCATATCAACGCCACGTTGATAGGTAAGAGCCTTGTTCCATGAAGCGCCGACATGAACGCCGCTGGCGTAGCCGTTCACATAATCAGTGCCTCTTAGACCATTACCTGCATCATTGACACAGAGACCAGGAAAGTTGAGCCTTGGGATTGGATAGATGTTCCCAGAACAACCATTGGTCGTATCTGCGAAGCCACCCGTAAGGTTTGTCTTTTCATCGATAGTGAGTTGTGCTACGAATGCCCTGGCCTGACTGTATGCTGCCGCCCATTGTCCGGTGCCCTGGCCTTGTGGAGAAGGATAGACTGGCTCACTTTGACCGTAAAAGTATGTGTCACTTGAGATTTGAGCCTGGGCCAGACCCTGTTGGAGGAGAAGTAGAATTGCTCCTGAAGTGAACGACCTCATCTTTGATGTATTAGTGATCTAACATGGGAGAAGTAAGAACTGTTGCAAGTGGAATTTATATAGCTTTTTATAAGCATGATGGGTTAGGCAGGAAGCTCTATCAAGCTCACCTATCCGGCTTCGGAAACACTCTCAGGCACTGGTAGCTCTGCACAACGACTGCATTGATTCCCTCAATTGCCGAAGTTTTACTGTCTCCTACGTCAATGGTCAGGTACAAGTGGCGAGCTCCCGCACCGATGCTGCAAGGTCACCACAGTAGCAGGAAGGTAGCAGCCGAAAGTTTCATCATTGCCATCTTGGCGCCAAACCATCAATTAGACAAAGTTTAAAGTCTCTGCAATTGGATGGATTGCCGGAAGAGTCATGCAATGCTCCAGGATTAAAGTGTGTTGGATGTCATGCTTGTTGTAAAGCCGGCAATAACTCGAGATAACCCGACGAACAGCCGGCGATGATGAGCTGGCATCAGTATTGCGGAGGTGTGGACGGGGTGGCTAGGAGAAGCGAAGGAGATTTGTGGATGAGCGGAGCGTGAAAGGTTTGCCGACTCGTTAACCGATGTGGAGGAGGCGGAGGAGGACGACACAGAAGTATTGCCGAAGATATGCCTATTCGTCAAGCCGATCAAAATGAAGATGACTTGCTTCGGCAGTAACCATGTTGGTAGCTGCATACCCCATTGTGTATGCAGAGCTTTCATTCAAGAAAAAAAGCTACTGTAGGTGTGGTGTGCAGTACAACAGTGAGGATCTTCATGTTCACAAAATTCGAGTGGCTTTAGGGAGCTCTGGTGCGCCCCATTTCTGATGACGAGGTTGGCGAGTACAGCAGACTCGGAGTTGATTCTTCTCTAGGTATGGTTATCACACAGTGTTCGGATAAAACATCTGATACCGTCCTTATATCTATAGCTCCCACAATGCTAGAACACAATTCGTGCACGGTGAGAACACAGACGGTTGTGGTTCATTACTGTACACTAATAAGGTTGTGGACTTGGCTTGGAAACATACAGGACAGTCGGCCGTGGTGGGTCACGAGGTATCTCATCTGGTTTCCGTGAATCGGTTATGGTTGCATACTTTCTTACCCCAAAATTATGAGCATAGCATAACACTGTAGTCTGCCAAATTCCCCATGCTTCACCGGCAGTGTAAATGGACCACGGATGTATTCCGAAATGGGGTTAGGTCTGTTGTGAATAGTGTCAAGTATTTTGCTAACACACTTTCGTGTGGGAGACCGCAAGCGAGACTCTGTCCCACTTTACCATCAGTATGCGTTCTGCTGGATCACACTTCCTTTCCACAACGTGTAAATGCAATCGACCATAGCACATGTCGAAACCACGATATAGAGTTCACAGTCTCATGCCGCCTCGTCCAAAGTTGCTGCCGCTGCCATAGCGTACTCCAGCAGAGGACCACACAATCAGGCTGATGAGTGCCTCTACGCCAGCCAGAACTGAGATGGACGGTGGTTTCTCCCTCAGTCGATGACCCTGACGGAAGTGATTGCGCACAATGCCTACCAAACTTGGCGCTATTGCACGTTCATTTCAGCAAGAGCTTCGATTGGGGAAAACACAAGTAATGAAGCTTGAATGTAACTGCAAAGCCAATGTTCACACACATTATGCAAGCATGGCAGCTGGCGTACGTTCGATAGAAAACATATTGGCAGTGTTGATACTCGGGCGTTCTACCACCATGTGATAGCGTATTAAACCACTGCCATAGCTGGTTCATTGAACAAGTGTGACAACTCCAGCTTTGACTTTAACCTCTTCCACACAAGAGCCCTACCTACGACTTGGTCCTCGTAAACGCTGTCCTGACGATACCTATAGCTTCAACTCTGCCTGATTTGCATATGAGCGTTTGTTCTTGTACTGCAAAAGTGTACAGTATTCCATCAATTGAGCTCGACAGTGGAGACAAGGAGTTATCGGGTGGCGCGGAGGGGTCAATGATGCAGTTTAGCAGGCCGTAGAAATGCGGGATGCATCCATTGCCCAAACCATTGATATCGTGAACCCGATTGACTAACCTCCCCTCCTCTCGACTGACGAACAATTGAGCATGGAGGCGACCTCTGCTCGAATGGCGGCGGCGAGGCACCAGTTCGAGGGGTTTCCTGCTCCTCGAACGCCGCTACAGCGATATATCTGTGCGTCGCATTCTGGCCAAATTGACCTTTGACCATTTGCTGATTGCCTGATCACAGACAATGCTTGCGATCCAATGTCCAACCTCGAACCCAATCTTGCTCTCAATCTTGAAATAGTTGATTTGATCAACTCGAAAAAGGGCAACGCTCCGCGCGAAGCCGCTGTGCAGATTGTACAGCTGATCAACCATCGCAACCCGAATGTCTCGATCTTAGCCTTGTCTCTCCTCGACAATTGCGTCAAGAATTGCGGATACCCCTTTCACTTGCAAATAAGCACGAAAGAGTTCCTAAATGAACTGGTTCGACGCTTCCCTGAGCGACCTCCACTACGAGCAAGTCGAGTACAGGCAAGGATTCTGGAAGCTATTGAAGAATGGAGAGCCACAATATGTCAGACATCAAGATACAAGGAAGATCTGGGTTTCATTCGGGATATGCACAGGCTGCTACTCTATAAAGGATATATGTTTCCAGAAGTCCGAAGAGATGATGCTGCCGTGCTGAATCCTGGCGAGGTATGCAACTGCTATCTTGCATGCAGGTGAAATTGCTGATCTCGTTCTGTAGAGTCTCAAATCTGCCGAAGAAATGGAAGAAGAAGAGCGTGCTGCTCAATCCGCTAAGCTGCAGGAACTGATCCGACGAGGTACACCACATGATCTGCAGGAAGCGAATAGATTAATGAAGGTCATGGCTGGTTATGATACGCGAAACAAGACTGATTATAGAGCTAAAGCCGCCGAAGAAGTGTCAAGGGTACAACAAAAAGCCAAGATCCTGGAGGAAATGCTCCAGAACGTCAAGGAGGGCGACAAGATCGAAGAGGGTGATGTCTTTGAGGTGAGGATAGTGGCAAGTGAAAAAATTCATACTGATCGAACCAGGAACTTGCGAACGCTCTTTCAAGCGCCCATCCAAAGATTCAGAAAATGTGTGAGGAAGAATCCGAAGACGCCGAAGCGGTCAATAAACTGCTCATAATCAACGACAGCATACATCGAACTATAAGACGGTACAAACTGATGAAGGCTGGCAAAGTTGACGAGGCCAACAAGATTGAAAAAGGCACACTCGGAACGACAACAGGGGTTGGAAGGAATGCTGCCAATGAGCTGTCACTAATTGAATTTGATGCGGAACCATCAGAAAATTCAACTCAAGCTTCTTCTTCCGGGCAAAACGTTTCGAATGGTTCATTACTGGAGGATATATCTGGCCCAGCAGCTTCAACAAGTCAGACTACAGTAGAAGACGACCTATTAGGCCTGTCTATCGGCGGTCCACCAGTTTATGGTGGAATATCTTTGGGCGGACCCATGTCATCGGATTTCTTTGGCACAAGCACAACGTCGCCGCCTGCACCCCAACCTGCACAAGCAACCACATTAGCTCCTGCACCTACCACAATACAAGCTCCAAAACCGAACTACGATGCATTTGCCTCCTTGTCGAGTTCTCTTCCTAGGTCGAAGCCAGCAACACCCAATCCAGCACAGCAGCAGAGGCAAACTTCCACATCAATACCACCGACTGATCCTTTTGCAGCACTAATCTCGTCAGTACCTAGATCAATCACGCCCTTGGGACAACACAACGGGCATCAACCAATACCAAACAGTCTTCCACCAAGCGGCCTCGCCAATACTACTAGCAATTCCACAAACACCAAAACTTCCACTACCGCAGCAGATGACGAATGGGACTTCGTATCAGCTCCTCCTGAGCAAAGCTCCCAACTACCACAAAAGAGCACCCTAACCGTGCACGATAACGGCAAGGTTAAAATCGTTCTTGAGTGTATGCGCCAACCCAACCAATCAATGCAACCCGTGCCAATATTCATTCGCGCTTCATTCACCAACCCGACAACTTCCCCCATCAGCGAACTGCACTTCCAAGTAGCCGTCGAAAAGGCATACTCACTACAACTGAAACCCCAATCAGGAAAACTCCTACCGCCGTATTCAGCAAAGACCATTACCCAAGAACTTCAAATAAGCAACGTGCCCGAGGGTAAAGGAACGGCAGTTAAAATCAGGTTTAAAGTAGCATACTCCCTGAATGGCACGCCGCAGGAAGAGCAAGGGATGGTGACGAGTCTAGGTATTGCATGAAATGAAATGAGACATGATATATGTGACCAATCTTTCATCCCATCATCCACCTGCATCTATTCCCCAGCTTAAAATGGATGTCTTGAATTTTCCCTAATTTATTCTAACCTGACATAATACAACACGACACGATACGGTGCAACGCTTGTTAGAGCACAGCAAAAGGTAGGTAGTGCCGGAGTATTCCCTTACCACCGATGGACTAACCAGAGTTGTAAGTTCTTAGGTCTTTGAGCAGGGCACGATCTTGTTATGATATTATGGTTGACGCAAGGCTGCAAGACCGCATCTTAATTCAAGAAGAAAAACCACGTTGGTCACGTCCAAGGATTGAACAGACGACCAAAATGGCAAAAAGGAAGTTATCTGTCCCTAGCAGTGCGCTCTAGGCCGGACCTACCCCCTTTTAAGGTACTCGATCGAACCTGGTGTGGTATTCCCAGGATCTACCCCTAGCAGTGCGCTCAAGTAGTAGACCAACTCCATTAGTAAGTTGTTACACTTACCAACTGGGCCGCCAGCAAGTTTGTGGGCTCGCTTGGAGAATAATTTTGCGGCTTCAAAATAATAAGGGCTTAGGGTGAGCTAGCAAACGCAGCCTTTCTCCAGTCATTGCAAACAGATATATTGAGTAGTTTGAAGTCTGTATTGTCAAGAACGCGGAAGTCGATTGCGATTGGACCAATGCTTTCGAGGCACGAGGGCCTCCTCGGCCTAGATACTGCACCTGCACAGAAGAGTTGATGTGGTCAACAGGCTTTTCGACGGTTGGCTGATGCGTTGAACACTCAGCTGGTGCTTGCATTCAGGATAATCCACCTCTGAGAGTGCCGGATCGATGCAAAGCAGACTCAGTTTTGTATAACGTCACGCCAGGGTGTGAGGGGATGTTTGATTGATATCAGCGGCCACGGTTCAGTACTCATGCAACGAGCTCCTCGCTACTCAAATACAGACAATTTTGGCAGACAATCTTGAGTGAAACTTACCTCACGCCGAACAGCTATATAGCCCATACACTGTGGGCCCGTGGAAAGCGAGGCTCTGCTCAGAGGTGCTGTTCCCATGCACTCTGTTTGAATGTTGGTCCTTCCTCGTTGTCTTAAGGTTTATCGACCTTCACCACAGGCCAAAATTTGATTCTCCCCCACACTTGACTGCATCAGGACAAGCGTACATCTGGGTCGAGCTGCCCGTTGCAGCGAACCTCGGCCAGCCACGCTTAAAAGATTAAACTGTATTCCGCACCCTGAGCTCTGTTTTGGAGTAGCAACCGTAAATTTGTGAGTAGGATATTTATCCACCACACCAGCACACCACGTCATGTGGATTGGTGTAAAGGGAGCCCCTCCATGTCCTGAGGATAAACAGTTGTGTTGTGGGTGGGTGGACTTTCCATGAATTTAACGATGAACCCCGAATTGGAGGTCGAATGTTGCTGGTAAATACCGACCTGTGCTCGAGCTGAACTTGACTATCTATCTCTCCTGCCCGAACACCCTGGCGTGACGTTATACAAAACTGAGTCTGCTTTGCATCGATCCGGCACTCTCAGAGGTGGATTATCCTGAATGCAAG
>Ga0181469_100553_pt1 | contig 14173 bp, 16 predicted proteins | sample InSIn2SAF170_2_FD_119081 | JGI IMG/M metagenome (GOLD analysis project Ga0181469, IMG submission 119081) | Clean room microbial communities from NASA Spacecraft Assembly Facility at Jet Propulsion Laboratory, Pasadena, California, USA -... ... | reverse complement strand
ACGCTCTCGAATTCGAGTTTTGCGAAGTGACGCGCATCGCGTTTGGAGGTTTCACGTCCAAATGGCGGAAGGATTGGCTTGGCAGTCTTTATTCCCCAATCGAGCTACCCCTGAAATCACTTGTTACTCACTCCGAGCTTACGTGACGACCAACATAAGCAAACCTGTTCATATCAACCAACACTATTTATTTGTGCTCAGCACAGGAAACATTATAGTGATAGCATGGAAATTCATTCAAACATACACTAAATCTCTTTCTGTATCGGATAGATGTTTGAATTGTCGTTGTTGATGCTCCAGATGTTGCCGCCTATCCTTCATCACTTCACCGCGTTTGCTACAACCAGATCTCATTGTATAGCCACGACAGATTTTATAATCAGCGCCGTACCTAACCATTGGTATTCATGGCGCTGTCTTCGATGGCTGACCCTTTCCTCGCTTCCCATCGCAAAAGCTTCAGCAGTGACGATGCTGAAGTACACCAGGTTGAAATTCAACGATTTACTTTGCATAGTGTTGCAGCGATCTATTGCGGTCATCAAAGTTAAACATTGCCCAGTGATACATGTAGGTTCATTTTTCTCTTGAGATTATTCACAAGCCCTGAAGGGCTTGTCCACAGCTATTTGGTGACAGCTATGCAGCAGAAAAAATCTCCTACCTACGAAAGTGGGACAAATGCTGTGTCATCGGTTGGATGTGCTTCCATCAGGACAGGTTTCCTGCCTTGTCATAGGAAACACTAAGAAGTGAAGAGGCAAGTAAATTTGTTGTTGTCCACTAGCGGAAAATATGGATTCTGTTGTGACAACGTTAATAGAAATCTATACAGAATTCTTATCCCTCCTGGTTTGTTCTTTCTGGCATACTTTGCATGATCCAAGATCATGCCCAGGAGCATAAGTAGCACTGTGTGAAGCCATCATTCACCATGCTTGTGAAACCCCATCGAAGCGTGTTCTGAAGATGCGGTAAAAAATCATAGCAATATGCACTGATAGGCCAACCCTCTTTGGATAAAGCACCAAGCTTTCGTTGTGCTAGAAGTCCGTACTCCTTCTTCAGCCTCTCCCGTTGCACACATCGAGCTAAAGCTTGTATCCCTCACGGTCTCTTCGCATGTGCATGGCCCGTTTTTGAACGTTCTCTTTAGCGCCTCTAGCCACGCAAGTGAAAGCAAGCCCATATTTTTGTAACGTTGACCCAGTCTAAATTGAATATGCCATGCACATTCTCAACGCTAATTCTGCTCATGTTACACCACGCAGCTCGCATTTGGTGGAATGCGTGTATGCACTGCGAATGGAAATAAGGCGTGGACAGTGTTCTAACATCGTCTCTTCGCAAAACTCGAATTCGAGAGCGTGTCAGTCAAGCCGAGCGAGCATCTCATCCTTCGTCATTAGAGTGAAATTGTCAATGTCAAGACCTTGCGCCTTCAACGTGCTTCGAGCATGGGACGGCACAAGCTTGTCATTCAAGGCAGGAGCAATCGATAGTTCTGTGATTCATTAGTCTCAAGTAAGTCAAGTACACCATGTTCTTACCGTGTCGCGAAAAGTTGAAGAGTGCCGGAAGCTCCCGCGATGCACCGCCTGTATGACGTGAATCGGGGAGACGTGTGGACGGATCTCGAAGCTCGTCAAAGAAAGGCTGGACCATCGCGTCAATAGCGGACAATCTTTGCGTCGGAGTGTATTCCAGAAGCGCAGAAATGAGGTCGATTGCCTCGGGCGATGCTTTTCGGAATACTTTGTTGAAAGGGTGTGGCTTTATCTGCGGGAATTTGTGTTCCATGTAATTGGGATTCATAGTGCGAATCTGATCTCTGGTAGGTGTTCCTAACACCTTTATGATCTCGACTAGTTGATCGATACCAGATTCGCCAGGGAAGAGTGGCTGACCAAGCATTAGCTCAGCCATCACGCAACCTGTCGACCAGACGTCTAAGCAGTATTAGCATTTGTTCCCCATATACCACAGTCGCATCCTTACCGATTTTGGTGGTGTAGTTTGTGGCTCCAAAAATCAACTCGGGAGCACGGTAGTATCGAGAGCAAATGTAAGAAACGTTTGGCTCAGACTCCACCAATATCTTTGCGCTTCCGAAATCACACAGTTTCAATACTCCCGTCGCAGGATCCAACAACAAGTTTTGAGGCTTGATGTCACGGTGACAAATTCCTTGTGAGTGAATGTAGGCAAGTGACCGAAATAGCTGGTAGATGTAGAGTTTGACTTCGAGGATTGGCATTGTGGTCTTCATCTTGTTGAAATAACGTGAGGCTCGGTATACCGTCTCCGGCACAAATTCGAGGACGAGGTTGAGGTAAACTTCATCTTTCTTCAACTTCATCAGCTCTTGATTCTGTCAACAACACCGATAGACGTACCCTGTCCCCGTTCGAGTAGTAGAATGCCTTCAGCTCCACAATGTTTGGATGTCGTACGATACGCATAATCTGCAGCTCTCGATTCTGTAACCATCAGCAAACCGCTCATTCTCCATATGCTCCTTGTGCTAACCTTGAAGCGCTTGTCTTGAAGTACTCTCTTGATGGCAGCATCCTCGCCGCTAGGCGAAAGCTTCGTCTGAAACACAACTCCGAAGGAACCGTTTCCGACTATCTTGCATTGAGTGTACTGAATTTCTCGCTGTTCGCCCGTAAGGCCATCTTGGACCTTCTCACGTACGACTTCTGTTAACATGTTAGCGCACGTGCTCTGGACGCGCAGCGTCAGGGGCTGTGCAGGTGCTGGAATGCAGCTTACCACCCATTCGTAAGCCTGAAAACTGTCCACCGGAGCGGTTTTGACTCATCGCTCACTCTTCAAAAGGTCTGCAGTGTCACCTTGCTGTAACAGAAGTTACAGAGCCAAGATGCAGTTGGACTGGAGGGAGGGCTGAAGCCAGGTCGTCGAGGTGGGTTGAAAGGAACGAGATGTGCGGTTGATTGGCGAAATATCAAAACACTTGCATAGATTCCACGCCGTATTATACGAAACGCCGTTGAAGGTGTAGTCTGGAGAGAGATGAGGTAGAGCGCAGAGGTTATGCGGACGATGAAGCGCTAATTTTCCCCGCCCTCGTTTGGTCAGGTGTTGAATATCAGCGGCAAAGGAGGGGCGTGATGCAGTGCGCGTACTGTTATTTGAAGGATTGATGGGCAGGAGAGAGGTTCAGTGTGATGCAGGGTGCAGTTAGGGTCGGCAGCGACGGATGAATAATGTTTACGAGGTCAGAATCGAGTTTAAGAATGATCAGGATTATTGAGCATTTGGGCAGAAGAGAACGGAGGCAGGAGATTTGGTGTGTGCTGCTGTGCGGTGTCTAGTGCTCAATCGTGGGTATGAGCGCCCGGGCACAGCAGCGTCAAGCGCCAACGCCATCAGCCAGTGACAACGCCTCCGTAGCCTCGAGTATCCACCGATTGCTCTCATTTTGGTGGCTACCATGGATGTGTAACAGGCTGTACTTGGAATATAATGCGGTCCGCTGTCAGGCAAGAGCATGCGCCTTAATGGACACGAAGTACAATGCCTCTAATCATTTATACTCAGACTACAATGTGTCGAGCCATCTTTCCAACCGGCAAGCATGAAACGTTTACCAAACCAGCACTCCTGCTCGCATTACTTCACCTGTGGGGAAGGGATGCTCCGGGCAATACTAGAGTGAAGGATCCACGACGCCAGTAGACCGATGCATGCCCTCACTCGCACGCGAATCCTGTGTCATGCAACAATCTGCTGCTGACCATTATGCCAACCTGCTTGTAAAATTGGTCAAAACCTCAGGCTAGTTGAGTTAGCAATATTGTCGCTGCTGACATCTGAACTGAATGGATCGATCTTCATGACCCAGTGAGGTTGCTAACGCCTGACATGGCTCTCTGCATGCAGGCTGGGTGCATGAACTCACGTTTACTTGGTACTGTATGTCCAGAGGTAACCCACAAACAGCATCTCCTCACAAGCCATGGATATGTATTTTGCACGAGGCCCAGGGGTCCGACATCATCTGACAAGCAAGAAGTTCCACTTCAATGTCAGACGAATCATGACTGCCATAATCTAACAATCTCGTGCAGTATTCGAATATGCCAGATCAATGCTCATCATGCCAGTGCTCGGTTGCCATTTGCGGTCCCAGTTTGTCTTGGCTGCACCAATTATTGGTACCTGTTGATGCATGGTTTCGACATAAGCAGATGCTGCAATCTGTAGAATTACCTCCTTTATGCCACTCGTAGGTACTCAACATGGCACCTCTAAACTTCGTTGCTCTTGAAGTTGGCAGTAGCTGATGATTCTTGAAAATAGTGATGGGACGAGGGCAGCAACGTGTTGGAACGTCATAAGCACATGCTCGCATGTTCGTACCAAGCAAATCCACACGTTAAGCATCCGGCATAAGCTAGCTTAGAGCGCCAGGGCCAGCCCTCGACTGCTATGTTTCGACTAGTCACAAACCACTCTTGCGTGGCCTTTACTATAAATATTGACATCCTCACGAGTATAATTCCAACAGGCATCATGAGCTTGACATCTTGGTCACCGTTATCAGGCACACGCGCTCATTAACGATAATAAAAAGTGCCCACATTGAAAAAAGAGTGTTTCGGGAATGAGCTGCTCGTGCTATTTCTGCTTCTAGTGGCATTGTTCACCTGACCAACAGGAAATTGCTAGCCCAACTCTAAATTGAATGCTGTGCATGGCAATGGAGTCGTCAGACAGGGCCTGGTTTGGTTTCATGCCACCAGTGTTCGATGTTCACGAGCTGACGGGCGTCCAGCCGACTTCCGCTATTGTCGTTGGCCAGGGGCAGCCCTATTCCCGTGGCTTTAGCTGTAAGTATAGCGGTCATACTTCCCGCTGTTTGGCGGAAAGCTTTTGCGAGAAACTGTTACTGAGCCCTAATTTGGTAGGTGAGAAAAGCCACCGAGCCGACCAGGGCAAGCACGTTGAATCTTGACAAACTGCGGGCCGGTTGCAGTTTTCTGATTGCCGTGAAAGGTCTCACGAACTAGCGAGGGTGTCCAGCGATGGAAGTCGTTCGCCCCATTCTTGCAAAGATATGATGAAGCTCGCATGAGATCTGAAAACCTGGCTTCTCATTCGAAGATCTGCGATACAATATGCACAATCCACGACTACCCAAGGGGACGTTACTCATTCGCTGGAGTCTCATGAGGCTTGGCCATATGAACAGGCTGCATAAGTCAGTCGTCTCACGTGGTGTTTTATGCTCCTTCAGTGAGTACAGCGCCATACCAGTCTATTTAGTACATGTACTTGATATGTCTGAGGAAGATTCTTTACAAAGCGTGCTGCATATGAGAAGTCCTACTGAGCTGCCTTACCTTATAAGATGTCCCGAATTGACGATCAGCATAACGGACCATGTAACGGAAGGCACCTAGGTACTCATGGGAGCGTGACAGCAACTGGCAGCTGCCAAGCACTCAATGAATCCGGAAATCAATCTCCACCAATATTAATGCTTGTAAGTGGCTCACTGCAACTTGAATGACTGCCTAGGTACCTATATACAGTACAGTCCCAGTCGAATGGTTGTATAAAGCCATTGAGCTGTAATAACGACCTCAGAGCCTGTGTGGACGAGATCACTGCACATGAGCAGCACTCACAGGACCAAACAGAAAACATCAGCAATAGCAAGACGTCCACTGCTCTCTAGTACAGCAGGGCATTTCAATTTAGCTGTCAGTTTTCAAGTCCAACTGTACAACTACTCATGCGTTTCACACATCGCCAAATGACCAAAAGTCTGACATGATTCATCACTGCCTTGTCCCTCCGCAGTCGACTTGACAACAACACCTCAAACGGCTCTGGTAGATTTGACGCAGGAAAAGTCAAGCTCAGATGCGATCTGCATGGCCCCAGAGCTCGACCAAAAAAACCAATGGTAAGGCAATGCTGGAAGCTGAAAGGACTGCAACGACAATGCTGGAAGCATGCATTGCAGTAGCGACAGAAAAATTTGGAGCGATGAAGACTCTGATCTTGAAGCGAGATATATGTGTTTCATTTTCGTGTGAGCATGCTCATGCTCGCTCTGCCTCTTTGTGACTTCACACATTCTATTGATACATCAATCGATTAACACCTGCCTACCAACATGATTATCTATAGCATTCATAAGAACGTTGTTGGCATGTTTATGCAGATGGCCCACATCGATTTCGTTTTCATACCATGTACAGTGAAGCTTCGTGCATAGAAAATCCTTTCCAAAACCAGTATGCAACGTGTCTGCCTTTCTTGGTCATCCATTATATCTCGCTTAGCTGCATGAATTGAGACACTGCCTTTTGAGTCGATGTTGTCGGCCATGGCGCTCAGAGCGAAGAGGGGTGTGGTAAAACATTAGTGAAACACCTGAAGAGGAACGCGGATACCTCGACAGTATGACGAAGTCAATGAAGGGATTAGGGGATGGTTCTCCTTTAGTTTGGTGGAGGCCCTTGGTCTTGCATCATCTGCTGTTCGAGTTCTTCTGGAGCACCTTCAAGCGAGACACCAAGACCGAGTTTGTGCGTGTTCTAGTAAGTGTATCAGCATGAATGAAACCACATAAAGTCTCGGACTGACTCACCTTGTACTGGTCGATCTCAGCAGCAAAGTTGAATGAGATAGCTGGTGCGACACGCTTTTCCAGAACACATCCGACCTTGCCAGTACTGTCGATTTGAGCCCGGTAGACGGACGTGGCAAAGTTGTACTTAACACCGACAGTTGTCTGTCCCTCTTTTCGCATGTTTCCAAACATACCTGCGCCTCCTGGGCCTGGCGCAAATTGTAGCTGGCAGTCGACACCAGCTTCCACCTTTTCCGACAGTCGTCTCCAGTATGAAGCTCCCAGTGTGCCAGTTGCATGCAGCTGTGCGCTGGCAATCCAGTCGGTGCTCTTGTATCGTGCTGCATAGGAGAGAGCCGTTTCCGGCTTCTGTCCTAGCGATTGTCTTTGCCAAACACCCTCCAACCCAACCGAGAGCCTGGGAGTGATGGATTGCATGTAGTCGGCGATCATGATTCCAGTGATACCTCCATCTAAAATGGAAGGGTTAATCGCCTTCAAAGAGGCGTTGAAGTCATCTCCGTTGTATTCATTCTCTATCTGAAGCATATTCTGCGAGCGAGGATCGATCTGTGTCTGTGTTTTCGTGACCCATTTTGGTGTCCACCTCATATTGCCCATTGCGGAGACCGATTGGTCGCTCGAGAATGTACCTTGAAGCAGCATCTATAAGATACTTTGTTAGCAGCTACCGAGCACAGGTCAAGACATTTCTTACTCTTGAGTTCCCATACATAGCAAGCAGCTGCCACGGCGGTAGGACGTTAGATCCCATTGCAAAGCCATGCTGCATACGAAATACTGGTGAAAGACTGAAAAGCTTTTGGAGATCGCATCGTAGCCCAGAGAACATGTAGTTCGTCAAAAGCACTTCTCTTTGCACTTCCGAGGAAATGTCTTCCACCTTGCCAGGGTTCGAGAGGCCAAGTAATTTCCGTCGCTGCGATAAAGTGTTGTAGGTGTCATTGATGACGGTAGATATCGCATTGTCTGTTAGAAAAGACAATGGCGATGAAGCCGGTTCATCTACTGTGACAGTAGCCATGTTCAGGAGATATGCGAGGTCGTGCGATCAATATTATGTTGAGATTCGAAGCAACACCATGCGCTAATAGCAGTCTCAGATTGCAATGAAAGGACAATAGAGATGAACAAGAAAGAGATAAGTGGTGAAGGAAGTTGGCGATACAGTTGAACGATATCAAGCTCGATGTGCCAAAATTCCACATTATCCTCATCAGGTCGCAGGCGATGATCGACATACACGGTCACGTGAATTACACCTCGGAACACGAATTAATCCTCGCCGCACGAGATAACAGAGTCGATGCGATGCTCATGTCATGGACAAAAGGCTCGGGAGTCTTGTGCCGGGACTACCTTAACTTACCTATCCTTATGGTAATCTGTCGTTCTTTACCTTCATCGACAGTGATACGTCCCCTATCGCTATGTCAGTGCAGAGAAGCTAACCGCATATAACGTACAGTTGCACTCCTCGAGAATCGGAGAGCAATTGTCTATTTTCTGGCTGTTCTCGTGTTTCAATTGAAGCAGCAGTGTTTCTCCACACTTGACCAATACTGTCTGGACTGGATAATTTGGAGCGTTTCGTTCTGAACACAGTAGGAACTCACACGACACTGGTCAAGGTCATCAATCCTAAGAGTGACGCAGCCATTAAGGACTACTCGATGGACACTTTACTGACTGCGGAAGCCGCCTTGGCTTCCCCTAGATACCGCAGGAAGTCGAACACATTCATTGATGCCATTCATGACCTCCCAGAGAAAGCTCACCTGGCACCGGCTCAGCTCTATAGCACAGAGTCCGGCCGCCTCTTTCACGCCGGTCGTATAGTCATATGCACGGTGGGCTTACCAGCACGAGGAAAGACTCACATATCAGTCGCAATAGCACGCTACCTTCGCTGGCTGGGTGTAAAGACACGAATCTTTCACCTCGGAGACTACCGCCGGACCATCGTCGGCCATGGCAAGGATGTGCCAGATGACTACTTCTTTGTCAACGCTTCCGCGAGTTCAGTTCTACTCCGCCAAAAGATTCTTAAGAAGTGTCGAGAAGACATTTACGACTTCCTCAACCACCAGAATGGTCAGGTTGCTATCTATGATGCCGTCAACCCGCTATCAGCAGGCCGCAAGTCACTGGACAAGGAGTTTGCCAAGCATGGTATGAAGTGCTTGTTCATTGAATCGAGTTGCGATGACCAGCGCATCATCGAGGAGAACGTACGTAGTGTCAAAATCTCCTCTCCGGACTACCACGGGTGGAACGAAGATGAAGCTGTCAAACATTATCTTAACAGGGTGAATGCCAAAATTCCTCATTTCGAGACTATGGAGGAGACAGATCTGGATTGGATCAAGATGATCAACGCTGGAGAACGACTTATTATCAACAATCGTAGCTTCGGCTACTTGACACATCGAATTCTGTTCTACCTGCTGAATCTGCATATCAAGTCCCGACATACATACTTTGCGCGAGCAGGTGTCACGCTTGAAGAGGAGTCATTCAAAGCAGACGCATCCTTGTCGTCTCAAGGAATCGATTATTCAAAGAAGATGACCGATGCGTTATTGAAGCATAGAGAGGAGGAACTGAAAACTTTAGAGGAGAACATTGGCCCATCCGCGCAGCTGAAGCCATTAATAGTTTGGACATCGACGAGAAGACGAACAGTTGAAACATCTCAATACTTCGTGTCGAGTGGATTCAATGTCAGACAACGATCTCAAATGAGTGCACTAAACCCTGGTGTATGCGAGAAGAAATCAGAACGACGAATACGAGCAGAATACCCGGAAGAAGTTGAAAAGAACGAGCGTGATCCGTATCACCACCGCTTTCCCAGAGCAGAGGTAATCTCACTAATATCCACTTTTCTGTCAGGGTTAACGATTGATGCAGTCCTACCACGATGTTTCTGTCCGTCTCGAACCTATAATCCTCGAACTAGAACGTGAACAAAACGATCTTCTAATCATTGCACACGAGTCTGTCCTTCGTGTCCTCTACGGCTACCTCATGGCTTGCGATGCCGCTGACATTCCCTTTTTGTCTTTCCCTCGCGACGAGATCATTGAAGTAGGTCACCTCCTCTGCTTCCCTCTTTGCTCGTCGTTTCCCTTTCCTTGTTCCTCTCATCATTGGACCCCGGCTAATGTTGCTCAGATCATCCCTGCCTCCTACAATAACGAAGCAAAACGCATCAAAATCCCTGACCTACCCCGTGAGATCGTCCCAGCATCTCCAGAGGGTCCAAAAGCCGCGGCACCACCATCTGGTTTCACGACACCAGTGCCAGGACTAGGCGCCGGAACGTTGAGTCCGAGAACGAAACCAGGCACGCCCGAGCCATCAGATGGTGGAAGAACACCCGTAGGAGCGAAAACACCAGCGGAGCAGGCTGAGAACGACATAAGTATTCGAATCCATGATGTTGTATAGACGGTGTCGTTGCGTTGTGCTCCAGAGAATCAATGTAAATATCGTGACGCATATCAGTGGCCGTAGCTAGAAGAGTTCATTCTTCGCATGGCCATTATGCTTTCCCATCCGCACGCTATTAGCATAGGCATAGCATAGACATAGGCATCAATACACACCAACAAACGAGACTTCCATCAACCACCATGCAACGTCGAAACAAAAAGAATATTATCCCCCTCCCTAATCTCGTAGCCATCTTCCCCCTCAAGTTCCCAATCCGCATCGTTAATAAGAACTAATATCCCGGGCCGTCTTGCCACTCCGTTAGCCCCAAGAGAAAAAAGATGCTCACCCTCACCCTCAACAGAAGTGACGGGCTGTGAAGGGATATGGACAGGGGTAAACTCACATTCCCCCCTCCCCCGACAGCACAAACAACTCCCGCCTCGAATCCTTCATAACATTGTCGCACAGCCATGGAATCAGGTCCTTGACTTTCGTAGGCGAACCCTGCTCATCTGTGGCTGGGATGCTGAGGGCGTGGGATTGGGTGTTGTTGAAGAGCATTTCTAGACCGCCTCTATTCACATTGGTCGTCAGATTAGCTTGTTGTTCTTTTGGGGTATGGATGAATACTTTGTGTTCTTGTGTGGGTGTGTATCTGTTTTCTTGGTGGTTGTGGGACAGGGTTAGAAAGGGTTTGTATTGGTGAATGGGCTTACGTGAATTCGACTGTGATGTTGATTTGTGCTGGTTTTGCGTCGCCCATCTTTGATGGTTTGATTTGGTTTTGGGATAGGGCGGAGATGCTGTATGATGATGGCGAGAATGAGATTGTTGTGTATTCTTGATATGGCTGGGGAAGCCGTTGTGCTGGAGGCAGTCAAGTACTATACAATAGATTATACGTTTATGGAGTAGTCGATGATGGTGGTACAGTTGAAGTATTTAATGTCGCCTTGGCGAAAAATGTAAGGTTGCCTTCTGCTCTACAAGAATTTATGCCCCTTTTTGGTATGAACTATATATCGGGTTTATGCAGCATTATGTATGTCTTCATCCATACATTTTTAACTGGCAGAGCTTTACGTGACAGAGCAATATGATGGTACCCATATATCTTACTTCATCCCTACTATACAACGGGATGTGGCTACTCAGCCATGCCATGCACATATTCGCTTCCTCGTGCCAGATATACCAAACGTGACAACACTTCTCCGCAACCGTCACGGTGGAGTTGTTCCAGATGAATCGGTCCAACTGCTCACATCAGAGCGGACGAGATCTTAGCTGGCGCCGCATTACACCTTTTCCTGGCCACATATCGATCGTGACAGATGCGAAATGGAATAGAGTAATCCAGCAAACAGCTTCGGAAGCCAGTCCAGTTTCTGGCTGGGGTTGGCGCGATGTCAAAGCTCAGCTGTAATTTTCGTATGTTTTGGATGGTATAGAGTATTGACAAGAAACAAATTTTCTAAAACGCCGTCTAATCTCCTCTGTCGTACCATTACTGTACTTTCTTTGCCTCGGTAGATGCTCCGTACTGTCTGTCGTCTTTACCTTCGACCTGGGTCTGTATCTTTTCCATCTCTTTTGCCTGTCGATTCCATTCATCCGCACACATCTTCGTCTCTCGTTTGAACAGTTCCTCATTTGGTTGTCGATAGCTTCCGCCGAGTCTGTCCCACAAGGTCGTGAATTGACCATAGTTATACTGCAAGAGTTAGCAAACGATAGCTGGAGGATTGTGTTTTCGCATAGTGTTCTTACATTGAAGTAGAGGTGGTGCATCGTGTGGCACGCTGCACCATTAATCAAAGGTGAGTTTGCGATGTATTCTCCGTCGTGAATGAAGACAGTCCAGACATTGATGAAGGCGAAAAGCGCAATGTAGGCGAACTTCTGCAGTGGAAACAAGAATGGGAAAACATGGTACGGTACGGATTGAGCGAAACCGTCGAGTGGGTGGAAAGCGTGACTGGCGTATGGCGTTGGCATGATCCATTTGTGGTGTGGCTTATGTAATGTTTTGTAAACCAGTGGATGGTGTAATCCTCTGTGGATCCAGTAGATGAAGAAGTCGGTGAAGAGAATGAAGAGAGGAAATTGCAGATAGTTGTAGGCTGGGAACGGTGCATCGTCAAGTCGGTCGTAAAATTTAGCATAGCCCTTTACCTCCAACACAAAGAAGCAGGCTGTAAGGAGGGCCATTCCAGGCATCGCTGATTGTGCTTGCTTGATTTCCATCCATAGTTGATTCTTAAGATATTTCGGGTGCTGGAAAGTGGTCTTGTCGAACACGAAAAGGTACGATAGAGTTGCGCAAGAGAAGTAAGCGATTATGCCGAACAACCTGAGCCGTCAGCTTATGCTCTATTTGACATAATATTTCAACATCCATACCAAACAATCAAGAACAATTCAATAAACTGCCGTGGGGTATAATCTCTTGACCAAGCACTTGCCCAAGCGTACTCTGAAGGTGGAAATGAAAAGTACTTCGTAGCTGGCTCCCATATCCATTTCTGCTGAGGGATCAAAGTAGCACCTTCTCGCATACTCGAAAACGTAGCCGTTGCATGGCTGCTGTTGAAAGCCCTCGGTGCGGGTAGGACAGTAGCCCAGAATTTGTCGAAGAAAAGGCTGTCGCAGGCTTCCTGAATGATATCCATGATTAAGTGCACAGGAGGGAAGTAGCAATTTTGCAAGACAGTAGTCGAGCCCAGGTAGGAGGTACAAGTATACAGCTCTTATCAATCAGTTTGAAGGAAAAACTGCGGGCAACCAAACAGGGGTCTAGAAATGTTCCCACGTCCAAGTAACGCCACTGGAAGGTTCGCATCCGACTGCGTGCCGGAGAAGGTTCAATTTCAGGGTCCTTCGAGGGCTCGAGTGGAAGCTCAGAACCTGAAAGAACCCACATTATGGGTCACGGAGCATAGCATTGTTCCTCTCATTGGGATCTCAGCTCATGGTCGGCAAAGCTAAAAAGTTTGCCTACAAGGTGAACTCCATCTCAACCTCAGGCCAGCTACTGTTTTTGCTTACTTTGCACATACAGTTCTGTTCTGTACATGGATTTGCCGCGGGCGGACAGGCCTGAGCTCCGCACATCATTCCACGATTGCGAAACCGCAAAGCGCCGATGAGTTGATTCACATCCACATAACACCACTGCAATGAGCGGCTTCTTCACACGAAAAGACAACTTCTCGACCTGAACAAACCCTACAACACTAATGCCTTCAATCTGAGTTGATTCTCATGCAGACATGATCTTCGACCTAGGAACCTCGACATATTCTCGCTACAGCGTTCCCTAGCATTGCTCCTCGCCAAGTTCAAGATGGCCTCTTCCTCACATCAACGTATCAGTCCAGGAACTGTCGAGACAGTAGCCGGTCTATCAGCCGGCCTCGCATCAACAATCATCGTCCATCCTCTAGACATCATCAAAACTCGCATGCAACTCGACACCTCCACCCACCCGCTCCGCAATTCCACCCAGTCAGTCCTTCGCGACATCCTACGAAACGAAGGCCCCACAAGAATAACAGCTCTATACCGCGGCCTGTCCCCAAATCTAGTAGGCAACTCCATAAGCTGGGCTCTCTACTTCCTCTGGTACAAACAAGGCCAAGACCTCGTCCGCTACACCCGAGGCTACACGCCAGACCAACGCCTCACGAGCGCAGACTACATCGCCGCCAGCGCCGGCGCAGGCATCCTATCTTCCATCCTCACAAACCCAATATGGGTCGTCAAAACACGCATGATCTCTACCTCAGTCAGCGTCCAAGGCGCATACCCAAGCATGCTCTCCGGCATGACACGCATCTGGAAAACAGAAGGGTTTAGAGGCTACTGCCACGGCCTAGTCCCCGCGCTCTTCGGCGTAACCCACGGCGTCCTCTACTTCTTCGCCTACGAAAACATCAAAATCTGGCAGCGGGCACGGAAAAACAACGGTGATCAAAACCAAAACCTCTCCAACACAGACACGATCATCGCCTCCGCACTATCAAAAGTCTTCGCCGGCACATCCACATATCCCACCCAAGTCATCCGCTCGCGATTACAGAGATACGATCCCAGCGC
>Ga0181469_100548_pt1 | contig 14207 bp, 8 predicted proteins | sample InSIn2SAF170_2_FD_119081 | JGI IMG/M metagenome (GOLD analysis project Ga0181469, IMG submission 119081) | Clean room microbial communities from NASA Spacecraft Assembly Facility at Jet Propulsion Laboratory, Pasadena, California, USA -... ... | reverse complement strand
TGGGGAGATTATGGGGGCTGGGTACCCGTAGCGCTGGTCGCCTTTTGAGAGATGGACTTGTATTGGCGTTGTTTAGTTCAGGGTGAGGGTTAGTTGTTAAGTATAGGATAACGTATTAGTAAAAAGTTCTAGGGAAAATGGAGGCAGAGATAAGTCTGATCAATTGATCAAAATTGTAGGAGACGGGAAAGGAGAGGATGTGATCAGCTGATCAGATAGGGAGAAAAGGTTGAGACATAGTTCTAATTAGAACTGCTAGAGATAGAGGAAGGACTTACAGTTGAGTCGTTAAGGATTTTGTGGTACTGTTCGACAAGTAGAGCAAGGTTTGGTTGCGCATCCAACCACTTGTTGGTAGAAAGGAGTGTCCTTGCGGCAAAAGTGGCGTACGGAACGATGATGAGAGTTTGCTCTGTATGGGGGTCTGCGGGGTCGAAGAAGGATGTTTGTGTGAGAGCAGCAACTATGAAGTCTTTGTTGGAACAGAAGTAGTTCCCGCTCTCTTCTATGTTGGGTTCGGAGCCTATACAAACATGTTAGCGGATAAGTTGTAGAAAGGGTTTTGAGGTCGTAGTTCTGATCAATTGATCAAAGAGAAGATGTGATCAGTTGATCAGAATAGTGTGGAAAGAAGGGCATACCTTTAAGGACGAACAGCTTCATCGCTGTACCAAGTCCTAGTGCGACGAACTCCGCGACCTATGTGCGAACCAGCACCGAGGGCAAAAGGATCAGGGTGGGTTGATACTTGCCTTGAGTTACCGGATCTGCAACAGCTTGGCGTGAAAGGAAGTACGCTGTTGCAAGGGCTTGAATGGTTTTTCCAGTGCCACAGCCACCAGCGTTCAGGACACCTTTCGGTGCCGTGGCGAGATGCTCATCTCGAGAGACCATCGCCGCAATCGACGTGACCTGCCATGACTGAAGTCGAACATCGGAGTCGTGGAGAAGTCGAGGATTTTCAGGGTCGAGGCCAAGGTAAAGGCAAGCTGTCTTGTAGTCGTCCTCCTTGATACCGTGGTATCTCTTTTGCTGTTTTGAGATTTCCAGGATGGAGTTTGAGCTCAAGTCGACGTCCTGAGTACCAAGTTCCTGTGGGTGTTCGGCTTCGACCTGCTCCGCATTGTCTGCCTGCTCTTGAAGAATAGTGCGAACATCACTAACAGCTTGCTCTATGTCAATGTGTTGGGTTTCGTGGTCTTCGCCAGTCTTCAAATGGGATGGGAGTAAGGCCTCGTTAAAATGTCCGAGTAGGATCGACTTCTGAAAATGTTCCGTCATGAACTGTATTCCTTCTTCAACCTTCATAGTGGGAAACTTGTTGTTTGACAACGAAAGTTCTCTGCTTCTCAGGAGAGGCACCTCCATGTCTTCGATTTCGGCATACAATTCCGTGATGTTCAGTATTTCCTGCTGCTGGGGAAGGCTTGTGCTAGTTGGAAGAGACTCCTGAAAATCGAAGTTGGCAGTGTCGTCAAACTCCTCCATGGCTGAATCGTAGTAGTATGGGATGATGGAACGAGTGATTTGTATTCTGCTGGTATCAGATGCGTCTTGGGTGGCAGACTTGGAACCCTGGGACTTTTTCTTTGTGCCTTGTTTGAGGACAAAAACAGCACGACAAAAGTCTTCGTCGGTGTATGAGCCGGTGAACCTTTGACCGCTCTTACTAGTGATCGTATCGGCCCTGCTCAGTTCTTCGTCTCTGTACAATGTTAGTGAGTGGTCTTTATAAGAAGAAAGAAGGTTCTGATCAGCTGATTAAAAGTGTTTAAGAGTAGTTATGATCAGCTGATCAGAAGATTAAAGGTGGTGATGTGATCAGCTGATCAGAATAGTCGATTTTACGGCGGATTTGATCAGCTGATCAGAACCGTCATTGACAAAGAGCTTAGCCAAAGTAGAAAAGTAGAAAATAACTTACGGAACTAGATTACCAATCCATGGGTAGTCAGGAAAGATCTCATGGCATTCCGCCAGGAGTCGGATAGCGAAGAAGCACTGGACGGCGTAAGCGATCGAAGTTTGAGCAATGTCGTTTTGCCCTGAGGTGAGCCAACGCTTGTCTGCCGCTGTGGTGAAGGTAGTGGTGGAAGGGATATCGCCGGTGATGCTTCTGTTGATGAAGTCCTTGTTGGCGTGTTTGAATTTGAAAAGGGCTTCAATATCTGTCTTGTCATTCTTGGTGAGTCCACCGAACGATGAGTTGCGGGCGTTCTCATGGCGCTGTTGAATAGAGATGGCATTTGACTTCTCCAGTTCCAGACGAAGAATGCCGGTGTTTTTACAGCCTATATAGCCAGCAAACAAAGCCTCAATAGACCCATTGTCGCCAAGCGCGTAGTTGGAATCGTCGTTCTTTCTGGCGAACGACCAATTCACGCCATAGCAAGTGTGCTTTGGTTGAATTGTAGTCGTTGGAGCGATATCTTCAATATCGGCTCCAACTGATGCAAGTTTACGTTGGCGTTCATTAGCTTTTCTTGTTTCGTCTCTCTTCTTCTTTTCCGCCTGACTGAGTGGGCCAGTCTTTCTGTCCTTGAGGGTCTTTCTACTAGACGTTGGTGCGGTTGGTTCGGTCTGTGTGGTCGGCGTGTTGGTCTTCGCTCCATGGCCTTGTTGGGTGTTGGGCGTTGTAGTAGAAGACTGAGCCTGTTCCGGGGCGGTAGGGGTAGATATGGTGTCAGGAGACTGCGCAGGTGCAGCCTTGTCGGTAGACATAGTTGTCTTGGGTTGTGGAGGTGTGACTTCTTCGGCGGACATTGTTGTTGGTGAGTTGTGATCAACTGATCAAATGGAAATTGGTGGGGCGAATGGAAACAGTGCTGGTAGTGGAATGGTGGTTGGGCGAGGGCAAGAAGGGCGATGTGATCAGCTGATGAGAACTGATCACGGAGTGGCAAAATAAAAGGGTGGATAAGGTTGATGAAAGGAAGATGGAGATTAGGGGGAGGAAGGAAGCTATTATACCTGCTAGCAAGGAAGTGTGAAGTATGAAGTGAAGTGTGAAGTGAACGGCAAACATGGAGTAACGCGTAAAGTGAAGAGCAAACATGAAGAGCTTGTTTGCTATTAGCTTGCTCTTAGCACAAAGTGAAGAGCAAACATGAAGAGCTTGTCTGCTATTGGCTTACTTGATCTGAAACACAACGGTTTGGTATATTGATGTTACAAAGGAAAGTGAGGTTTCAGATGACAGAGCGTAGATCTCACTTGAAAGGCATCGTATAGCATGCCAGACGTTTGGTCTAAGGCGGTACTATTGCAGCTCAGGCCTATGAGTTTGTGCTAAACTCCAAACATGATCTATGTTGCAGGATGTTAGCGACGTGAAAGAAGCGCTGTAGTCAAACACTTCTTACTTAAGTGGGTCAAATACAAGCGTTTCACATGGAGTCGGAACCCTGGTTGCCACTAACGAAAGAGGAAAAGGTTCGTCTTAGTAATTACGCTCTGTTTTCATCAGTTGATCAGAAGTCTTTTATTGAAGGATGAGATGGATGGTGCAGGCTGGATGTTAAGAAGAGCTAACAGAGCTTCTACCTAGAGAAGGTAGGGAGTTGGGTCCTAGAAAACTTTATGATCAGCTGATCAGATCATGCTTGCTTTATACTACTGTAGAGGAGGTTAAAATATTCACCATCTCTATGTCTCCAGGTCCTAACCTTCTAACTGGGAGTTCTGATCAGCTGATCAAAATGGTTAATCTTGCGGTGGATTTGATCAGCTGATCATAACTGTGCTTTGTGGTGCTCGTATCACTTACTCTTTTGATCAGCTGATCAGAAGTCATTGCTGCTGAGAGTATACAACGATCGGGTTGTATAACGATCGGGTTGAAAAGGATTTAACGAGAAGATATTAGGTTACAGCTTCTTCTAGCTCATCGTCTGTGGCCTCAAATGCAAAGAGCTGTTCTCGTAGCTCGACCATAAATTGTCCCCTCGCTTGATCAAGTTGCTGTTGGTACCGGCCAAGGTAAAGATAGTCATCGTCCTTGTTGCGTGGCATGTAGTGGCCCCAGCTCAACGTTTCGCAAAGGCTACTGGCTATGAATATGTTCCGTTCCGCTTCTTGTAACCACGTGGGAGCTGGTTTCCGGTAATACGGATTTAGTGCTCGAAAGTGACGATTGCCAAGTACTGGACGCATCCAGAGTGTGCTCGGAAAGAGCTCACGCTTCGCTTGTTGAGTTGTTGCTGAGTTATACAAGCTTACTTTATGTGACCGGTAAAGGGTTAGTTTATCGAAGAGCGGACAAACCCGAATCTGACGTGTAGCAAGATCAGCGAGATACCACTCCCAACTGGAGGCGCACGCAGCTCCCTGGAGGTCTTGCACCAGAGCCTTACAACGCTGGACTGTAATCCGATACGGTTTCGAATTCCATGCTGGTTGCCATGATGGCGGTGAAGCAAATAGTAACCACATCTTCTGCCGCCAATCGTTAACAAAGATATTGAGGCCTTGAGGCTTGGTTAGGTCTTGGCCTTGTCGTGCTCTCTTCACCTCTTCGGTCGTTCGAGGTCCTCTTGGAAAACCCCATTGTATCGACCATCGTGGGTCACTCTTGATATCCTTTGGGACGTGAGAAATTAATGGGAGGTTTAAGCCTTCATACCCTAAGCGTTGATGTATAGTTAACGCTGCTAAGTCGATCTCGCGGAATGGGATTTCAAGTCCGTCAATACTACGAGATTTACTTAGATGTTCTAGAATCTCCATAGTGTATTGCTTGATATATAATTGGGCGAGGATAAACCAAGTACCGTGTTCATCGCCTAAGCGTACGTCGTTTGGGATGCTGTCACATAGTCGTCGGGCATAGTCGAGGACGTTTGATATTCCATCACCTAGGCGCTGCTTTGCTTTATTCCTAAAGCGTGAGCGAGCCGAGTTGAAAACAAAAGTAGTTGAGTTCTGCACCTCTGCACGAATGAGAAGTTGATCGAAGTTAACAATGCTTGGAGGAAGTGAGCCGATACCAAAGTCCTTGAAGCTCTGTTCAAAATTCAGGCCGTAAAAGGTGGCCTCATCACTCTTGTCACGATATGTCTTTTTCCATAGACAAGATCTCATTGACGGATGTTCATCCTTACATATATTACGCAACCAGCGGCAGAGAATAGAATTCATAGCGGCGTTACTAATCTGTGCATCTCGCTCAGGACCAGGCATGCTAGTACTGGTGGCGCGTAAGCGTGCCGTGAGAACTTCGATAGCAAGAACAAGGCGATTGTAGTTAGCGATTTTAAATTCACTACACTCTTGTGTTGGTAAAGTGAAAAACGTATTGTGCGGGTGGTCGTCGGTGAGGGTAGGGTTGACCTGTAGAATGTGGTTGTGGTGGAAAGGTATAGGATCTTCTAATGTATGTAGCAATTCCCACGATATTCTACATTCTTGCCTTGTCGCAAATGTCTTGTAAGTGTTGTTATTAAATATCTGCCACGCCCGCGCCTTGCATGCTTGCCATGCAGCGATAATAGTCTCACGTTGTGTATACTTTTTACCGGCTAAGTGTCGTTCATGCTGGGACCATTCGTCGAGAAATCCTTGTGATAATGGTAACGCTTCAAAATCTTTCGAGGAAAACAGACTGTGATCCTTGACAGGTACAGACATGGATTCCTTCTCGGTATTGTATCGCTGAACATACGCCAGTCCGCCCTCGCGTGCTCGAGATTTAACTAGTGTCTGTTGGCGCATTGATCCAGCCGCAGCACAACCCTGCCACGAGAAAGGTTGAGGGGATTCAAGCATAAGATCTGCCATAATTTGTTCCGTGCAAGACAGGCGGCAGAGAAGGGTAACACCTTCGTTATTAGGTGTGTCCTCCCATGCCAAATCGACAAAGGCAGTTTCAAGGCTTAACTTTGATAAATCAAATGCAAAATCGAGGAAGGCATCAAGTTCTGCTCGGGCTGCACTTGGTGTATCTCCGCGGAAATGTAATTTACAATCATAGTGGATGATGAGTAGATAGGCATCTCTATAATTGGCTAGCAGCGGATCATCTTGAAGCCGACGCTAAATATCTGTCCAAAGGGTCTCAAGGTATCGTGCTGGAATGTATACAGATTTTTCAAGTTGCTGTGATCCATTATACGTAGTTGTTGATTCCTGTTGAGTACATTGTGCATTAACCCGGCCGTCGTCGAAGGTAGCTGGCATACGTGAAGCGTTGTTTCCTAGCGTTCTTTGTATAGCAGGATAAACTGCGACATTATAGAAAAGCCGTAGTTGTTCGTCGGACAAGTGGGTTGAATCTTGCCTTTCGGAGCTGCTGAGCGATGGCGGAAGGAGAGAGGGAAACACTATATACGTAGACCATCGATTAGTAAGATGGCCCTCGCCGAAGCGAAAATGTTTTTGCTGGTGTGGTCGACCATCGTGGAAATTGACGTAGAGATCGTTGGAAATAGACCTCGAGTATCGTGGGTAGGGAGAAAGGTTGAATCCATGGCGGTGGGCGGATAAACAGTTGGCTTCGCAGAGAAACGCATCAATATCGAATGTCCTCGTAATAGTCTGTGGGTATATTGGTAGGTGTGGGGGCAGGGCGGATGTAGAGTTAGTATAGAATTGTAACTCGGTTTCAGCAAAGCTTAGCGGTTGATCTACTGTGAGGAGTGTTCGCCATGGATAAATGGTCATCTCGTCTGGGTTATATAGCTTTGTACTTGATAGCACATTCGGAATCGAGATGTTGTCATTAGGCCTTTGCCATAACTCACTAAGTTTACCTAGTGTCTGTACCTCGTCGGCACGAGGTTCAAGCTTTCTAGTACAGTCGCAAACTCTGGTAGGCGAATACGAGGCTTGTATAGCGAGCTGCACTTCTCGTAGACATTCTACGTGTAAATCAGCAAAGTCGTCTTCTACTAAATTTACTTCTCCTAGATGTTCTTCAAGATCTCGAAGCTCCTGCTGATTGATTGTTTCGTTGAGAATAATAGAGTCTTCAGACGATTCCGCCTCTATACTAGGATCAAAATCTGGATCGAGGGCGTTGTTGGTATTTGGTAAATATAAGCCGCCGGATGCTTGCGCTGTTGAGTCCTCTTGTAGCCAATACTCTTCGTTAGAGAAATTGGCGTGGGTAGGACTAGCTTGTGAGGGACTATAGTCCTCTTGGCCTATAACTACATCAATATCGTCGAAGGTCTCGGTCTCGGTGTTAGTAATTGGCGTAGGATCTGAACCTGCTGTGTAGATAAGAGACTGTCGTTGGAACATGAGTGAGATATTGTGCGTTGGCGAAAGTGGAGTAGCCTCTACGTGGGAGAGGTGGTTGAGGTTGGGAGACTGTAGAAGTTAGTATTAATAGAAGGTAGAAAGTTGTACTTCTGATCAACTGATCAAATTAGTAGTAGAGTAAAATAGCTACGAGTCTGATCAACTGATCAGATCAACTGATCAGATTGGTAATAGGGTAAGAGGACCAAGTCTGATCAACTGATTAGAACTGATCACGATTTCATCAGTTGATCATATTGTATATCAACTCGTAAACCGTAGTAGAACTTTCTACTTGCTGGAAAATGTGAACAGTTGAATACTTACAGTGTTGATACTAGGGAGATTAGATTGGGACATGTCCTCATCTATCCGTTCTTGAACTTGTCGGTCGGGCAATGTTGTATTTAGTGGGCTTGGCGATGATGTTGGGATTGACGATTGTTGTGTTGGCATGCTCCTAACTGCTATAGACTGGTGGTCTGAGGGGATGTGTGTCCTTCGCGAGGGTGTTCTTGGAGATTGAGTCGTAGTCGTGCGCCTGACTGTGATGGACTCATTTTTCGAGGGGATATGTGACCTTCGCGCGGGTGTTCTTGGAGATTGTGTCGTAGTCGTGCGCCTGACTGTGATGGACTCATTTTCTAAGGGGATGTGTGACCTTCGCGAGGGTGTTCTTGGAGATTGAGTTGTAGTCGTGCGCCTGACTGTGATGGACTCATTTTCCGAGGGGATGTGTGTCCTTCGCGAGGGTGTTCTTGGAGATTGAGTCGTAGTCGTGCGTCTGACTGTGATGGACTCATTTTCCGAGGGGATGTGTGACCTTCGCCAGGGTGTTCTTGAAGATTGAGTCGTAGTCGTGACTGTGATGGACTCATTTTCCGAGGGGATGTGTGTCCTTCGCGAGGGTGTTCTTGGAGATTGAGTCGTAGTCGTGCGCATGACTGTGATGGACTCATTTTCCGAGGGGATGTGTGTCCTTCGCGAGGGTGTTCTTAGAGATTGGGTCGTAGTCGTGCGCCTGACTGTGATGGACTCATTTTCCGAGGGTATGTGTGTCCTTCGCGAGGGTGTTCTTAGAGATTGGGTTGTAGTCGTGCGCCTGACTGTGATAGACTCGTGATCTAAGGTAATGGGTGTTATCGACGCTCGTGAAGGTGTTTGAGGTGATGGCGTTGTAGGCGTGCGCCTCACTGTGAGACTCCGGTGGTTTGAGGATGTTGGTGTCATTAATGTGCGGAGGAATATTCGAGATGACGATGTTGTCGGCGTGCGCGTAACTGTAATTATATCGCTAACGGATAGGACTGGTGAGGACGGGAGATTATGGGGGCTGGGTACCCGTAGCGCTGGTCGCCTTTTGAGAGATGGACTTGTATTGGCGTTGTTAGGTTCTGGTGAGGGAAGACGTGGACGCTTTGGTGAAACCTGTGTTATCGGTGTGTTACTCTGGACGTGACGGGGTGAGCGACGTAGATGGGGAGATTGGATTGGCTGCGTCTGAGATCCTACTAAAACTTGATTGGTAGTTATGTTGGGCGTATAATGTGGAAGGCTTGTATGCTGAGGGATACTGTACACTACTGCGGAAGATGCGCCAGCCGTACTAGGTTGATGGGTAGATTCAGAATAACTAGCTTTAAGTAATTGGGGATCGATATTCCTTGAATCCTCTTCGTTGAGTATATTCAGCGACTCTCTGCTAGCTTGCTGCCTGAGTGATTCTTGGCTCCTTCTCTTTCGTTGTAGCTCATTTCGTCTATTTCGACGGGCCTGCGCTTTCGCCTCTGCGTCGCCCTCGGATTGTTCTCCCTGTAGTAGCGAGGATTGTGACTTGCGCCCCATAACCGCTTCTATGTAGAAGCTATAGAAGCTGAAATAGATGTGAGTAGGTATTTCCCTTACGACTAGTGTGTTGAATGGTAGTATGTTGAAAAGTGGTATGCGGATTAGATTTAGCTGTGAGGGTAGCCCTTGGAAATCTTACAACATAGAGGCAGCGCAGTGGTAGCATAAGAGTTATTGATATATCTTCGCAACAACACGGTACTTTAACTTGAAAATTACATGCATAGAAAGCGCTTGACGAGCTCTATATACTACGTAGTATTATGGAAAAAGTTGTAATGTTTTCATATTGTAATGATGTTGCGAGTTGAACAGCTGATCTAAAGTTCTTAGAGGTGAAGTTTGAAGTTCTTCAACGTTAATTTTCAGCCAATAGAATGAAGAATAAAATGGCTTCAACACTAAGGCCTGAACTCCGAAGGTTTAAGCCAATAGAATGCAGAATAAAATGGCTTCAAGCAGCTTTGAGAGATAGAGTTTGGTATCTAACCTTAACCTGAAAGGTGGTGAGTGTATAACTAATCCTCCCCCTATACTCTCCCACTAATCCTCACCCTATTCTATATAACTAATCCTCACTCTATTTCAAACAACTTGCCCTCACCCTATAACTATATAACAAATCCTTCCTTTGCAACCAACCTCTAATTCTTACCCTATACTTAACAACTAACCCTCACCCTGAACTAAACAACGCCAATACAAGTCCATCTCTCAAAAGGCGACCAGCGTGGAATTCGAAACCGTATCGGATTACAGTCCAGCGTTGTAAGGCTCTGGTGCAAGACCTCCAGGGAGCTGCGTGCGCCTCCAGTTGGGAGTGGTATCTCGCTGATCTTGCTACACGTCAGATTCGGGTTTGTCCGCTCTTCGATAAACTAACCCTTTACCGGTCACATAAAGTAAGCTTGTATAACTCAGCAACAACTCAACAAGCGAAGCGTGAGCTCTTTCCGAGCACACTCTGGATGCGTCCAGTACTTGGCAATCGTCACTTTCGAGCACTAAATCCGTATTACCGGAAACCAGCTCCCACGTGGTTACAAGAAGCGGAACGGAACATATTCATAGCCAGTAGCCTTTGCGAAACGTTGAGCTGGGGCCACTACATGCCACGCAACAAGGACGATGACTATCTTTACCTTGGCCGGTACCAACAGCAACTTGATCAAGCGAGGGGACAATTTATGGTCGAGCTACGAGAACAGCTCTTTGCATTTGAGGCCACAGACGATGAGCTAGAAGAAGCTGTAACCTAATATCTTCTCGTTAAATCCTTTTCAACCCGATCGTTATACAACCCGATCGTTGTATACTCTCAGCAGCAATGACTTCTGATCAGCTGATCAAAAGAGTAAGTGATACGAGCACCACAAAGCACAGTTATGATCAGCTGATCAAATCCACCGCAAGATTAACCATTTTGATCAGCTGATCAGAACTCCCAGTTAGAAGGTTAGGACCTGGAGACATAGAGATGGTGAATATTTTAACCTCCTCTACAGTAGTATAAAGCAAGCATGATCTGATCAGCTGATCATAAAGTTTTCTAGGACCCAACTCCCTACCTTCTCTAGGTAGAAGCTCTGTTAGCTCTTCTTAACATCCAGCCTGCACCATCCATCTCATCCTTCAATAAAAGACTTCTGATCAACTGATGAAAACAGAGCGTAATTACTAAGACGAACCTTTTCCTCTTTCGTTAGTGGCAACCAGGGTTCCGACTCCATGTGAAACGCTTGTATTTGACCCACTTAAGTAAGAAGTGTTTGACTACAGCGCTTCTTTCACGTCGCTAACATCCTGCAACATAGATCATGTTTGGAGTTTAGCACAAACTCATAGGCCTGAGCTGCAATAGTACCGCCTTAGACCAAACGTCTGGCATGCTATACGATGCCTTTCAAGTGAGATCTACGCTCTGTCATCTGAAACCTCACTTTCCTTTGTAACATCAATATACCAAACCGTTGTGTTTCAGATCAAGTAAGCCAATAGCAGACAAGCTCTTCATGTTTGCTCTTCACTTTGTGCTAAGAGCAAGCTAATAGCAAACAAGCTCTTCATGTTTGCTCTTCACTTTACGCGTTACTCCATGTTTGCCGTTCACTTCACACTTCACTTCATACTTCACACTTCCTTGCTAGCAGGTATAATAGCTTCCTTCCTCCCCCTAATCTCCATCTTCCTTTCATCAACCTTATCCACCCTTTTATTTTGCCACTCCGTGATCAGTTCTCATCAGCTGATCACATCGCCCTTCTTGCCCTCGCCCAACCACCATTCCACTACCAGCACTGTTTCCATTCGCCCCACCAATTTCCATTTGATCAGTTGATCACAACTCACCAACAACAATGTCCGCCGAAGAAGTCACACCTCCACAACCCAAGACAACTATGTCTACCGACAAGGCTGCACCTGCGCAGTCTCCTGACACCATATCTACCCCTACCGCCCCGGAACAGGCTCAGTCTTCTACTACAACGCCCAACACCCAACAAGGCCATGGAGCGAAGACCAACACGCCGACCACACAGACCGAACCAACCGCACCAACGTCTAGTAGAAAGACCCTCAAGGACAGAAAGACTGGCCCACTCAGTCAGGCGGAAAAGAAGAAGAGAGACGAAACAAGAAAAGCTAATGAACGCCAACGTAAACTTGCATCAGTTGGAGCCGATATTGAAGATATCGCTCCAACGACTACAATTCAACCAAAGCACACTTGCTATGGCGTGAATTGGTCGTTCGCCAGAAAGAACGACGATTCCAACTACGCGCTTGGCGACAATGGGTCTATTGAGGCTTTGTTTGCTGGCTATATAGGCTGTAAAAACACCGGCATTCTTCGTCTGGAACTGGAGAAGTCAAATGCCATCTCTATTCAACAGCGCCATGAGAACGCCCGCAACTCATCGTTCGGTGGACTCACCAAGAATGACAAGACAGATATTGAAGCCCTTTTCAAATTCAAACACGCCAACAAGGACTTCATCAACAGAAGCATCACCGGCGATATCCCTTCCACCACTACCTTCACCACAGCGGCAGACAAGCGTTGGCTCACCTCAGGGCAAAACGACATTGCTCAAACTTCGATCGCTTACGCCGTCCAGTGCTTCTTCGCTATCCGACTCCTGGCGGAATGCCATGAGATCTTTCCTGACTACCCATGGATTGGTAATCTAGTTCCGTAAGTTATTTTCTACTTTTCTACTTTGGCTAAGCTCTTTGTCAATGACGGTTCTGATCAGCTGATCAAATCCGCCGTAAAATCGACTATTCTGATCAGCTGATCACATCACCACCTTTAATCTTCTGATCAGCTGATCATAACTACTCTTAAACACTTTTAATCAGCTGATCAGAACCTTCTTTCTTCTTATAAAGACCACTCACTAACATTGTACAGAGACGAAGAACTGAGCAGGGCCGATACGATCACTAGTAAGAGCGGTCAAAGGTTCACCGGCTCATACACCGACGAAGACTTTTGTCGTGCTGTTTTTGTCCTCAAACAAGGCACAAAGAAAAAGTCCCAGGGTTCCAAGTCTGCCACCCAAGACGCATCTGATACCAGCAGAATACAAATCACTCGTTCCATCATCCCATACTACTACGATTCAGCCATGGAGGAGTTTGACGACACTGCCAACTTCGATTTTCAGGAGTCTCTTCCAACTAGCACAAGCCTTCCCCAGCAGCAGGAAATACTGAACATCACGGAATTGTATGCCGAAATCGAAGACATGGAGGTGCCTCTCCTGAGAAGCAGAGAACTTTCGTTGTCAAACAACAAGTTTCCCACTATGAAGGTTGAAGAAGGAATACAGTTCATGACGGAACATTTTCAGAAGTCGATCCTACTCGGACATTTTAACGAGGCCTTACTCCCATCCCATTTGAAGACTGGCGAAGACCACGAAACCCAACACATTGACATAGAGCAAGCTGTTAGTGATGTTCGCACTATTCTTCAAGAGCAGGCAGACAATGCGGAGCAGGTCGAAGCCGAACACCCACAGGAACTTGGTACTCAGGACGTCGACTTGAGCTCAAACTCCATCCTGGAAATCTCAAAACAGCAAAAGAGATACCACGGTATCAAGGAGGACGACTACAAGACAGCTTGCCTTTACCTTGGCCTCGACCCTGAAAATCCTCGACTTCTCCACGACTCCGATGTTCGACTTCAGTCATGGCAGGTCACGTCGATTGCGGCGATGGTCTCTCGAGATGAGCATCTCGCCACGGCACCGAAAGGTGTCCTGAACGCTGGTGGCTGTGGCACTGGAAAAACCATTCAAGCCCTTGCAACAGCGTACTTCCTTTCACGCCAAGCTGTTGCAGATCCGGTAACTCAAGGCAAGTATCAACCCACCCTGATCCTTTTGCCCTCGGTGCTGGTTCGCACATAGGTCGCGGAGTTCGTCGCACTAGGACTTGGTACAGCGATGAAGCTGTTCGTCCTTAAAGGTATGCCCTTCTTTCCACACTATTCTGATCAACTGATCACATCTTCTCTTTGATCAATTGATCAGAACTACGACCTCAAAACCCTTTCTACAACTTATCCGCTAACATGTTTGTATAGGCTCCGAACCCAACATAGAAGAGAGCGGGAACTACTTCTGTTCCAACAAAGACTTCATAGTTGCTGCTCTCACACAAACATCCTTCTTCGACCCCGCAGACCCCCATACAGAGCAAACTCTCATCATCGTTCCGTACGCCACTTTTGCCGCAAGGACACTCCTTTCTACCAACAAGTGGTTGGATGCGCAACCAAACCTTGCTCTACTTGTCGAACAGTACCACAAAATCCTTAACGACTCAACTGTAAGTCCTTCCTCTATCTCTAGCAGTTCTAATTAGAACTATGTCTCAACCTTTTCTCCCTATCTGATCAGCTGATCACATCCTCTCCTTTCCCGTCTCCTACAATTTTGATCAATTGATCAGACTTATCTCTGCCTCCATTTTCCCTAGAACTTTTTACTAATACGTTATCCTATACTTAACAACTAACCCTCACCCTGAACTAAACAACGCCAATACAAGTCCATCTCTCAAAAGGCGACCAGCGCTACGGGTACCCAGCCCCCATAATCTCCCCA
>Ga0181469_100541_pt1 | contig 14313 bp, 17 predicted proteins | sample InSIn2SAF170_2_FD_119081 | JGI IMG/M metagenome (GOLD analysis project Ga0181469, IMG submission 119081) | Clean room microbial communities from NASA Spacecraft Assembly Facility at Jet Propulsion Laboratory, Pasadena, California, USA -... ... | reverse complement strand
CGTGGCGGAATTGTAGGAGAGTGGCGAGGGTGTGCCGACGAGTTGCAAAGGTGATGGAGTCGGAGTTGAAAAGTAGAAGTGCGACCTACTTGAACCCTTCTTGCACGTGAAGGCAGGGACAACCGTTCCCAACTGTTTACGTGGTCATCAATGACGCCGTCCTGACTCCGGTTCGGACATGCCAGCTTCAACTTTTCCGTATGAGGATCTACAAATACGAGAACGTGCAGATGCGGATGCCCTGGAGCTAAACCTCCATATATGCTGTACCATAGGTCACTAGTATATGCTTGATCGAATTTAGATGAAGTAGTAGCAATTTGAACCGGGCTAAGCAACTGACTACTTGGTAAATAGATCTACATATACCCACTCTTGCGTCAGTTCTCTCGCATTTACTAATCTGGAGTAAACCGTAATTCTGAGCCGCATGCAGGCGCTTCCCCGGTTCCGTAAGGGATGCCTCTAGTGCCTGGGTGCGAATGGTCTGGTATCCATGGATATTACAGTATCATTGCCACTTACTACTCACAAGCCTTTTCAGTATGACCTGCTTCCTCCCCACCATTTCTCGAGTTTGCAAAGACCTTCACGCGCCCCTCGATCGTCGCCTCCCAATGTCAAACCAGTCACCACTTCATATCAACACACTGCGCCATCGTCGAAAAGTCCAGATAGCCCCAGATCGCCCTCCCCAATCCACGAGCTCCAGTACGCGAAAGGCGACCTTATGCGCGTCTGCCACAGCAAACTCTGATGATTCAGGTCGGAGTACGCCTGCACCGCAGCCGCAAATTCGAAATCACCGCCGAGCTCGAGCGCACCTAGGAAGAACCAAGCCTTCCGCTGATGCGCAATCACACTATTTGTGTTATCCCAGTGCCGCTGAAATTGCAGCCGCATCTCGCCATCCTCACTGGTACCCGTGAACAGCACGTCGAATTACTCGCTGAACGAGCGCCGCAAGAAGTAAGTGAGCTCCGCGTCCATTTGTATCCAAGGCTTGGCGCCGTAGGGAACATCATTCCAGATCATAGAGGCCATGGTTGCTAGGTATCTCAGCACAGGTCCGAGAGCGACTTAGGCGAGAAGGCCACTACGGCTCAGCTCTTCCCACTTCCTCTCTGAGATGTTAGAGAGTTTAGGGAGCTGCTTGGCCTCCCAGGCGGCACAGGATAAGCGTAGGATGCAGGTTTCTATCGACGCACGCCGGGTCTTGCTAAGGCGGCTGACGCAGGCAAGGTTGTGGAGCGAGACTACGCTGTCGGAACTCCGTTGCACTGGCTGCCAAGTTGTCATCTTGAGAAGGATCAGGACGGTGTCGAAGAGCTCCGTAGAGAAGCCGGAGTCAAACTTCGAGCAGAATTTGTCCAGCAAGATCCGGGTCATCCTCTCCGCTTTCCCATGCACACACTCTAGAGCGCATGCAACTCGATCCTCCTTAGTGGCAGATGTACCCATGAGCCACTCCACACCTAGCACCCTCTCGACGTCGGCGATATTCCGTATGTTGAACAGGATGCTAACGCCGGAATCGCTCCCAATAACAATCATAGACGCCGCGCCCATAAGCTTGCAGCAGAGACCTGATATGCAGTCCCCGCTGCAACACCGATACAAGCTCCTGTGGCCCTAAGTGCTCGAGCACCAGCAGCTATAGCTCCGGTAGCAGTCTGCGCAGGACCTGCATGCCGCGCCGTTTCCGATTCTGAGGAGCATATGGGAAATCCGTCGTGCGAATCGCCTGCACTGCTGAAGCCTTGAAGGCGGAGGGCTGAACTTTGTGGGCAAGGCCTGTATTGACGGCGACGGGCGCCGAAGCGAGCGGTTCCTTGTAGGACAGTGCGGTGCAAGACCGCGACCTCGCGCGATGGTCGATGTTGATGTTCAGAATCATGACGGTGCTCGGTCTGTCAACGTCAGCACCATGTTGAGTGATGAACTCGAGTTGCGGAGCGACTTACAAGCTTCTCAGCTAAGGTAGAGTGTTGACTGGCAGGTGCTGTTGTTGTTTGCTCGAACAACGAGGCCGGTATGCGTAGCTCTGGCTTATTCTCGCTCGACTGCTTGTTGCAGAGTGATTGTGAGATGAGGAGAAAACCCAATTGGCAAAGCACCCAAGGGTTCCTGAGCAGCTCGCAACTCCTGCGCAATAGATGTTATGTACCTGACTGAACAGAGCCTGTTATACTACATCATGCAATTGATTTCTCGAGAAAGAGACTTTGCGCCCCAGAATGGCGAGTGGAGCCAAGGTCTTTAGTTTAGGTTTGCAGTATAGAGGACAACACCCAGTACCAGGGATTCGGAGAGGGGAGAACATATATCAAACCTTATCGGCATAATCAGAAATCTTTACTTACGTATGTCAAGCGTGAAAACCACATCGTAGGATCGTGAGTACACCTACCTTCTCGCATACGAATAACCTTACCAGCAATCTGCGGCCGGCACGTAGAATCAACGTAAGCCCTTCTCACTACTTGTCCTCACCTAGCCCTATTCTCCTCAACACAAACCCTCACCCACTCCTCGTAACCCAATGGCTTCCTCCCAAGCAACATTTCCAGCACATTGCTATTCCCCAACAACCCCTTCTCATTATAGTACATGAACATCCTCGCCGCACCCTGCGTCGTCGCAAATGCCGCATTCTCCGGCTCTCCGTGCGTTAGCAGAGTGGCGAACATCTTCGTGCCTTCCTCGAGGGACTTTTGCTCGAGTTTTACTTCTTTGCCTAAGTGGCGGGAAACGATGGAAATGGCGGAATTGTAGGAGAGTGGCGAGGGTGTGCCGACGAGTTGGTAGGTGGCGTAGAAGTGTTTCTCGCGCTGGGTAAGGATGTTGGCAGAGGCTTCGCCGACGTCTCGGCAGGAGACGAAGGAGAAGGCCGTCTCTGGATTCCATAAAGAAGCGTGGGTGGGGTTCTCCTCGATGATGAGCTTCGCGATCGGCAAGTTCTCCATCAGCGTTGTCGGTTGGACGATTGTGTACGGTAGTCGGGACTCGATCAGATACTCCTCTACATGCCGCTTACTGTCGTGGTTCAGGAGTTTGCGGAGAACTGGATGGATGACGCTGGAATAGAGCAGGTGTTCGAACTGGCCCTTGGGCTGGGAGCAAGCAGCGTCGATGATGTGTTGACCACATTCGGTCTCGTGAGGGTGAAAGCCGGGTGTTATGAGGAAGCAGGCATTGACACCGGAGAGAAGGCGGTGGCAGTCTTGCTGGGAGGCCATGTCGGCTTGCACGACCTCCACTCCTTTGTGGTCGACATACTGCTTTTCAAGGCGGTCTTTCGAGGTTTGGGTGGCGACTTGAAGGCGGATGTTCTTCCATTGTTTGAGGACGTGCGGGATCAGGTGGCTTGCTTGTTTGCCGCTGGCGGCTGTGATGAGCAGGAGGTCGTTTTCAGAGTTGACGGGCATGTTGCTGTTTTTTCCCTTCCGATATTTGCTAGACGGTTAGATGGTAGAGGGAGGAGAGCAGTGCGATAGCGATTGGACTCAATGTACATGCCATCAGTTGACGGGAAAGACGGCATATCAACGTCACCTCCACACCTCCCTCTTCTCCTACATGCTTGATGGCGAGCGGAGTGCTCATGGAAGCGTTCGTACTGCTGACATTCCGTAGTCTCTGGATTTGGGGACTGTCTCGTGAGCTCACGTGCATAGCATGCGGCGAAAAGGATGCCCTCCTCGCCGCTGCAACACAAGGCAAGAGGAAGGTTTGTCACTCTCGTTAATAAGTGAGGAGAGCAACCGTTGGCCCGAGCTTTCCATCAGCTCCGAGAGCTCCCTCCCGACTCCTCCGAAGAAACGCAACTTTTGCGCGTGTACAACAGTACATCAACCACGCACCTCACCACTCCAACCCATTGCAACTCTCCTCCATTACGTCTAGATACCCCATCCCGCACACAAATCAGTCACAATGTTCGCCGCCCGCCAAGCAACCCAGTCCGTCTTCCGCGCGACCCAACGGAGAGCCTTCTCTGCCACTGCCGCCAATGTCCGTATCCTTATCTATACCACCGTTGACATGAAAGAGATGATAGCTAATGTGTGTGGAATGACAGGCCACCAAAGTAGCCGTCCTCGGCGCCGCCGGCGGTATCGGCCAGCCTCTCTCCCTGCTCCTCAAGCTCAACCCGCGTGTCAGCGAGCTCGCCCTGTACGATATCAAGGGTGCTCCGGGTGTTGCGGCGGATATCTCTCACATCAACACTAAGTCTGTGGTACGTATCACCGACAGAATATTAGGAGGAGATTCAGTGGTTATGTATGGATAGAGGACAATGGGCTGATCACGGTGGTATACAGGTCAAAGGCTACGAGCCTGGCGCCTCCGGCATCAAGGAATGCCTCAGTGGTGCTGAGATTGTGCTCATCCCCGCTGGTGTGCCCAGGAAGCCGGGCATGACGCGTGATGGTGAGTGAACTACAACCAGCCCTCAACCACCCATCCGCTAACTGGATTTCTCCATAGACCTCTTCAACACCAATGCCTCCATCGTCCGCGACCTCGCCAAAGCCGCCGCCGATGCCTGCCCAGACGCCAACATGCTCATCATCTCCAACCCCGTCAACAGCACGGTGCCCATCTGCGCCGAGGTCTTCAAGAGCAAGAACGTCTACAACCCGAAGCGCCTCTTCGGTGTCACTACCCTGGACGTCGTACGTGCGAGCCGCTTCATCAGCCAGCTCAAGAACACCGACCCAGCGAACGAGAACATCACGGTGGTGGGTGGACACAGTGGTGCGACGATCGTGCCCCTGTTGAGCCAGGCTGGTTATGAGTTGCAGGGTGGGGAGAGGGATGAGTACGTCAAGCGCGTGCAGTTTGGTGGTGATGAGGTTGTGCAGGCCAAGGGCGGTGCTGGGTCTGCTACTCTCTCCATGGCGATGGCTGGTGCGCGGTTCGCTGAGAGCTTGCTCAAGGCCGCGCAAGGGCAGAAGAATGTGTCGGAGCCTACTTTCGTGGACTCCCCGCTGTACAAGGACCAGGGCGTCGACTTCTTTGCTTCGCAGGTTGTGCTGGGGCCGAATGGTGTTGAGGAGATCAAGCCGGTTGGTAAGATTACTGAGCACGAGCAGAGCCTACTCGACGCTTGCCTCAAGGATCTTAAGGGCAACATTCAGAAGGGTGTTAAGTTTGCTCAGGAGAACCCGGGTAACTAGATGGGGCATTGGAGATGCGGTGTTGATGGAGAGTCTGAGAGGCGGAGGGTGCATACAGCTTCTGTAACATTGTAGATTTATGCTCAAAGCGTGTGCATTTCTCAACAATCTGCCTACTACAACACCCCCTATAAGCGTCTGCCATGAGCATTCATGTGTAGCTGGCGCGAGTAAGGTTCCGGCTACCCCATAGGGGCCGTGACACGCGCGCGTGCCATTGTCCGTTGGAGCGTGGAGATGAGGACCGCGGCGTCGACCCTGTGCTGCCTATACCATATGCCTGCTCCCTTCGCAGATATTCGTACTCGTCAGCCTACACGTCTCTACACTCTACAGATTCCATTTTCTAACAGTCTGGTAGTATCTAACGTGTCTCAGCAAAACATCAACCGAGCTTCGGCGCTTCCACGCTTTCCTTGCTTCTGACGTCGTACCTCGGCCCAAAGGACCCTCGGAAGCTGGAAACCGAGCTCACGAACAGCAAAGCTACCGAGCAACAAGCCTGGGTACTGGACGACGGCCCTTTTTTCTTGTTCGCGCCGCAGAGCCTCTGTGATTGATTCTTACGCACCTTCTTCTTTCATCGATCGTGCTGTCATAACAAGAAGGAGGTCGTGGGATATGTTCCGTCTGGCTGCGAGACAGCAAGCCCTCTTTACTGCTGCGACTACAAGACCGATATACCGAGGATTGGGAGCCCCGAGGAATAACGCTGCTGTGAGTGTAGTGGTAGGTTTTGAGGTGCATGGTGGTGTAACGGGAGGATTGGGGTATTTAAAATATGAGAGCATGTGGCTAACGAGTAGTGTTTGGACGTATAGTTGAACAGAATGGCGCCTCAGAAGCGGAAACAGAGTAGTCTGCCGGCTGGTACGTTATAACATACGAAGATATGGTTAGGAAAGAGCAATGGCTGATCAGGATGGCATGCAGGCTACAAAGAAGACAACACAGCCGGCAACATGCTCCGCTACGAGAACTCCCTCCCCAAACTCCCTGTCCCGACGCTCGAAGAGACGGCGAAACGCTACCTCAAGTCTCTGCATCCACTCCTCAGCAGCACCGAATACGAACAGAGCAAAAGAGCCGTCGAGAAGTTCATCGCGCCTGACAGCCTCGGACATGCACTCCAGAAGCGTCTGCTCGAGCGAAGAGACAACCCTAAGATGAAGAACTGGTTGTCTGAGTGGTGGAACCATGCCGCGTATCTGGCTTACAGGGACCCCGTGGTACCGTATGTGAGTTACTTCTACAGCCACCGAGACGACCGGAAACGCCGGGACCCCGTCAAGCGGGCTGCGGCCATCAGCACAGCGGTGCTAGAGTTCAAGAACCAAGTCGATCAAGGTAGCTTGGAGCCGGAGTACATGAAGAAGCTGCCAATGGCCATGTCTTCTTACGAATGGATGTTCAACGCCTGCCGCATCCCAGCCAAGGGTGCAGATTACCCTATCAAGTACCCGCACGCAGAGAACCAGCACATCGTGGCCGTGAGGAAGAACATGTTCTTCAAGGTCCCGACACACTATAATGGCCAGATGCTCAGTACCAAAGAACTCGAGCGTCAGTTCCAGCGCGTCTACCAGATGGCCGACAAGTCACCCGCCGTAGGCATCCTAACAACGGAAAACCGCGATAACTGGGCCGAAGCCCGTGACCGCCTCCTCGCCACTTCCGCACAGAACAAAGCTTGCCTGCAAGCAATCGAATCCGCCTCCTTCGTCGTCTGCCTCGACGACGCGACCCCCGTCACCCTCCACGAGCGAGCAAGACAATACTGGCACGGTGACGGCAGCAACAGGTGGTTCGACAAACCCCTCCAATTCATCATCAACGACAACGGCACCTCAGGCTTCATGGGCGAGCACAGCATGATGGACGGTACACCCACGCACCGTCTCAACGACACGATCATGTCCTGGATCTTCGCAAACAAGCTCGACTTCGAGAACCCGGAGACGAGGTCCATGATCCCGGATCCGCAGCCCCTGCGCTGGCAGCTCAGTGAGCAGAATATGAAGGATGTGGCGCAGGCGACTGAGCACCATGTGGGCTTGTTGAGTCAGCATGAGTTGAGGGTTGAGGCGTATCAGGGCTATGGCAAGGGGTTTATGAAGAAGGCTAAGTGCTCGCCGGATGCTTATGTGCAGATGCTTATCCAGCTTGCGTACCATAAGTTCTACGGCAAGAACCGGCCTACCTACGAAAGCGCAGCTACTCGGAAATTCCAGGAGGGACGCACAGAGACCTGCCGGACTGTTTCGGATGAGAGCGTGGCGTTTTGCGATATCATGGTCCATCCTCTTTCCAACCAGAAAGAATGTGCGGAGGCTTTCAGGAAGGCTGTTAGCGCGCATGTGGCGTACATCAGTGATGCGGGTGAGGGCAAGGGCGTGGACAGACATCTCTTTGGCCTCAAGATGCTCTTGAAGGACGGCGAGGAGCTGCCGGATCTGTTCAAGGACCCGGCGTATACTTACTCGAGCACATGGTTCATCAGCTCTTCCCAACTGAGCTCGGAGTTCTTCAACGGATATGGATGGAGTCAGGTTGTTGACGATGGATGGGGGTGAGTTTCATCGCTTATTGTTGATATGCTTGTGAAGAGATTGGTTATGCTGACTTATGACCTTTGCGCAGTATCGCCTACATGATCAACGAGAATAGCATCCAGTTCAACATCGTCAGCAAGAACTTGGGCTGCGAGCGCATGGCTTTCTACCTTAACGAGGCGGCGGGCGATATTAGGCAGATTTTGTTGGAGGAGATGGAGAGTAAGGCGAAGTTGTAGAGCCGCCGCAGGGGGATTGGGAGAAGGAATTGGGCCATGTAAGGAGCGAGGAGGAGGATATGTACAGGTACGAACGATATATCACGTTTTGAGTTGGAGCGCTAGCTACATAGCCAGATAGAGAGATTCAGTGGCAATGCATGCTCTTTGTAAGCAAGCTTCTCGAAGTCGGTCTCACGACAATTGTGCAATGGGCATAACTACCTTTATACGCCTAACGCTATGTCACGCAACGCCGGACTCCTTCAACCAACCTGGGCGCAGCGTTATGTGTGCCGTTTCCCGCCGTTCGCCGTCGACTCCCGCAATCTCATAACGCCATTGCGCAAGTGGCTGCTCTGGAGCCCTCCTTGGAGCCTTCTCGTCCTTGTACATCCCACTGCAGATCTCGCTCTACTTCACCATTCCTAACTCCAAGGCCCGCCGAGCAGCTCGACGGGACTTAGCATTCCCGGAGCCCACTCCACCCTCATCAAATTGCGATACCACCTTCGAGACTTCGCCACTGACGATCGGATTCCGCATCTCAACGTACCACCAGGCCTCATCACTGTGCGGCGCGTAATGCTTTCCGTCAAAGTTAGCCCCAAGCTTGACAGCGCGCGGCAGCATATAAGTCTTCTGTTGGCGTAAGAGATCGGCATCTTCCGGGTACTTGGTGTACAGGCTCGCTACGCTCTTTGCGCCTTCTTCTCGTACCTCAATCCTCAGGCCAGCGTCCGGGAAATCCATCTTTGGATGACCCCTCCCACTCCTATAGACCTCGGTGGTATCCCTCATGCGCACATACGCTTTCGCGCGGGAAGAGATAAGAATGGAGGAAAGGGTTGGCCATCTCGGTGTCTCGATTGCGTGCGGCGTCGACCATACGCGCGAGTACGCTCAGTACGTATGGAAGTGGGACGAAGGTGAAGAGCTGGCTTCCCTCTAAGACCCCGAGATGCTGCTTATCGAAGGTCCTAGGAACCTTTGGATCTTCCACCTTCCACATCTTGTCGCCGAGGGCTCGCAGCCAGTATATGATGCTGCGCCGGCGCTTCAGGCTCAATCGGCTCAGTAGGCGTAACCCTTGCAAGCCGACGATGTCGTCTTCTGTTCCTGGATTTGCGTTCAGGGTTCTCGTCAGGATGATGATCACGTCGAACAGGCCTTCTGAATGGGGAGAGCCCTCTTTTGAAGCAAAGGTCGACAGCAGCGTGCCCGTGATGACCGCAGCATCATCATGCAGCTTGCCCAACGCATTGGCGGCACGCTCCTTGTCTGAATCGTAGTTGGTCCGCCACTGCTTCCCGAGGACTCTATCGACATCGTCTGTGGTGTACATGTTGAACAGCAGGGCCACCAGTTGATAACGCCGCTGCCTCTGCATCTGTTTGTGCACGCTGCACTCCCGCTCCTGCAGTGTGCGCTGGACACCTGGTACCCGCTTCTTCAGCGCTGTGAGGAGATGCGGCGCTATGTTGCCATAGATCTCCAGCTGCAAGATTCCGGGAAGAGCGAGGATGTTGGTGAGCAGTCTGCCATATGAAGGTTGACCGCCCGATGTTTTGGGTTTGGTGATCTCGTAGACGTAGACGCAGTCTTCAGAGCCGTTGTCTTCGGGTGGTGAATTGTAAATGATCGCTTTGTGTTGGCCTTTGCCCTTCGCCGCGCTATAGGGGCCTTTGTTCGGCTTGGAAGCCTTGTCCTGGTGGCGAGGGTCTGCGGCGGCGCAAGCGATCTTCTCGTTCTTCTTCTCTTCCTTGGCTTTCTTCTGTTCTTCCTTGATCGCCAGGCGCTCCAGGCGTGAGGTAATGTTACCTCGTGGCATGGTGAATGGGTAGTCTATCGTCGAACTTGGATGGTTTGTTCAATATCAAGGTGAGGCCTGGCTAAACATTGTTAGCGGATGGAACGCTTCAAAGGTTTTTGTGTTACGTGCGCGGCTCGCCATGGAGAAACATACTCGACCCAAGTGAATCACACATCATTGTCCATTCACATGATGCTCCATTCACACAACGCCGAGCGCCCTTCACACTCCGGAGAGCTCATCGATCGAGTACCATCCTGCCGGCCAAGTCGTACCACGATGCGCCCCAAAGAAATTGTCTCAGGCATGATGACCGTAAAACGCCGTGACCAGCCGGATGTCCTGGTCATTGATACGTACTAATCGCGGAAACACAGTACCAGTCCCGAATGTTCTAGCCAACGAGGTCTTACCTCCGCCAGCACCACAAATCCCGGATACTGCCACGGCAGGAAACCTTCTCGTCTACAGGTGGGCCTCCTCCTCGAACGACTGAACGAGTTCGAGCTCACTGGTAGCGGGCCACAGACCCCAGTGCCACTCCGACAACCCTGGCGCCGTCTGCCATGGCCGCGCGAACCGGACCCGCCACCGTCCCTGCTGTCTGAAAAAATCAGGGTTGAAGTCCGAGCCATACTCGAGAGCATCCAACATAAGTGTGGCCCACTGCTGCTTGCCCGGCGGCCCCGACCTCAGCCATTCAGGCTTGAGGACCAACCTAATCTCGCCATCGCCCCGTTGGCCAGTGAACTCCGCCTCAAAGACATGCGAAAAGTGCTTCCCAAGCGGTTTAGTGAACTCCTGTTCTTCTTCTAGGAGACTCTTCTTGTCAATTGCACGCTGCGGCGGCCCGAAAGGGTCGTGGCCCCATCGAGCTTTCTGCCTGGCTGTTATGGCCAGGTGTTGAAAGTATCGCAGGAAGCGGGGGAGGACATAGTAGTCAAGCAAACCACTGGAGAGTAACTCTGTGTGACGGCGGGCCGGCATACTTGTATGCACGGGCTGTGAGTTTACACACCGCGCTGCCTGACACAGCTGCAGGATGACCTTCTTGATGGTTGCTCTCCGTGCCTGACTTAGACTGGTTAGGAGGGAGGAAGTGCGCCATAGCCGGCTGGTAGTACTATCATTATAGCCGAGATGCTTCGTGAGGATGAAGACTGTGTCGAAGAGCTCGACCGGGCTGATTGCATCGTCATACTGTCCAGAAGGGAAGATGGCGAACAGCAGACGTGCGGTGACATACTTAGCGTCGTGGTGAAGCTTTTCCAGAGCGCAGGCAACACGGCCCTGTTTGTCCTTATACAGATCCGGAGCCATGCTGCACCAAGGACTTTGTCCACGTCCGCATCGGCCTTGATCCCGTAAAGCGTGACGACGTGCTCATACCGCTGGCGAATCTTACCGTAGACACTCTTCTGGTAGGTAGTCAGAAGCTCACGGACTTCCCTCACACTCCCTTTCTGGACGGTGAGATCATGCGGTGCCAGGTGCTCAAGGATCTGGAGCTGCAGCTCTGGGACCTGCTCGAGGATGGTTGCCATGACCCTACCATACCTCTTCCTATTCTTCTGCAGCTTGGAATGAATGCGGCGCTTAGGTTCCGGCCCTGCGATCAAGATTCCAGCGACAAGCCTTAGAGATGGTACCTCTTTGGCGGAGTCGTTACACTTGTGCACAGTCTCTGTTGCGGGAGAAGGCGTAACGGCAAGTAAGGATGGGAAGTCCTGATCGCGCGGCACAGGGACAAAGGTATACCGATTCTTGGGTGTCTCATCTGCAGCGGCGAAGCGATGTTGGCGTAGGAAGGTGATGCGAGGATTGAGGCGAAGAGAATCGTAGCGAGACATTATCGAGCGGCCAACGTTGTATTGTTCGAGTGTACTCGTTATCTCGAGTATCGTGAGCTGTACCACCTAAGCTGAGGATGGCATCGGTACTCTGAGCTCGGTAAGATGTGCATGCGAAAGAGCTGAGTCGATCCGCAGAAGTTCGAAGAGTACTCGTGTAAGTTGACAGCAGCGTCTGTCCAAGTCAAAGCTTTTGCAAACCGAGCGGGTGCTCTTCTATATGCCAGCAGCAATACCTGCTGTTTACCTTTTCGTGAAAGACCCTGGCGCAACGGATCCGTGGGTGAAGCCCGACTTCTGTATTAGACTTTGCTGGTACAGACAGGAACCGGAACCGATGGTCTGAAAGAGGAAGAAACATATACAAAACCTTACCGCATAGCCGGGACTCCTTGTTTGCGTACCTGACATGCCATGAACACGTCGTGAAATTGCGGTTCGCCATTTACCTTATCGCATGCTGTGAAGGTAACCCATAGTGACATGCTTCGTGCCTCATGTGAGTCCCTGTGACAAGTCTTCCAGACTGTGCACTCAAGAACCATAGCTCCCGAAAGCCCGACTTATTGTGAATGGAGGTGATGCATGAGATATGCCATTCCTGTACTGTTACAGCCATTCCGCTTCATATCAGCAAGCTCCAGAGCCGCCATACCAACGCCCCACCACCCTCAGCTCACTAACACCGAAACTCCATCCATAAAAGCCACAGGGTATCACCCAACAACATCCTCATACCTCGTTCCCAGCCAACCCACACAATGCCAAAACGCCTGTGCTATGTGAACCTTCACACCCGCTAACGCCAACCAAACATACCAAACCGTCTTCTGCGCGCATGGCGTTTGAAATCCCCGTACATTTAACGCCGGCCGCCTGTAACTCCATATGCCCGAAACACGTTTCCAGTGGGGCTTAAGATACTCGGCTGCACAGATTGGCTCGTCGTCTCTTGGCTCGAATTTGTTCTGCGCGCCATTGGGCTTCTAGTCCGGACGCAGCTTCTCGACCACACGCATGACGCTGAGACTAAATGTGATGAGCCAGATCATTAGACTGACGAAGAGGACGCCGCTAAGTGCCATTTGTTTGTTGCAGATATCTGGTGACAGTAATTAGCACTCAATCCCCTGCGCACGCGGACAAGGCTGACATAGTGGCTTGTGAGTAAGGTAAGAATAGGGCACGTACTATCATTGCTCGGGCACGTTGACGGCACATTGTACACCGGACTCGTAGCATTACCCGAACCCGTGATGATGGCATAACTCTCGTCGAAACAAGCCCATCGGTGGTCGTACAGCGCGTCGAAAGCTAGACTGAGGTTCGAGGCGGCGAAGACGACGAAGTAGAGGTCGCATAGTAGAAGCATAGTCTTCGTGGAAGCGGAGCGGAGCCCGAGCCTAAGGAGGAACCGTTAGCGTGAAGGCCGTAAAACCGGGTGCTAGAGCTGTTGAATGTGCATGGTGACATACGGTTTGCTCATATACTCATCCCAAGTCAGGTAACCGACGTAAGGTATCGCTATGCTGCCGACGATAATAGCCATATATGTCGACGCGCGTGATGCACACTGGTTCTCCGCATCATTGTCGTTGTTGACCTGCGCCACCGCCTGATATATCGTAGCAGCCACACCCAGCGATGCAGCCGCAAAAGCCAAAACCGTGAGCCGGAAGGCCAGAGGTACGAAAGGGTTCTTGAGTAGTAACCGCCAGAACAACCTCACGGTTCTCTCTTGTCTTTCTGGACTGATCAGCCACGTGCCCTTATACATCAGTCCTCGCCCGCTCCATAACTCTATAGGTATGCCCTCGGCGCGTACATCATCTTCTTCCTTCCAACCCTGGCCCAGCGCAGGCATATTCTCGTCCAGCCATGCCTGATCCACCACTCTCGCGCGCTCCTGTTGTTCATGAGAATTCGGTCCAGAATACATAAACGGCCGCCATCGCGTCTGATGCTCCTCTATAGGCGAAGAAAGCAAAGGTGGTGATGGTGAACGCAGATGGTCCCATTTCCTACCCGGCTTATAATGCGCAGGCGGCGGTCGATAATGTCGCGTATTCGGTCGTACAGTCGGCGGGACAGGCAATAGCGTCGCATCATCGGCGTCGTTGCTGTGTACCCATGGCGGTAATGTGGAAGGAATATGCGGGTCGATATCTGCTTGCTGCTGTTGTTGCTGTGCTGAGTTCGTGGTGGAAGAGCTTGCGGCGGCGGCTGTGGAGGAGAGCAGCGACGAGCGCTGGACCATCTCCACCATGTTGGACGGTAAGGATAGGACGCTGCGGACCTGCCACAGCACCACGTGCTACTGTTGCTGAGGCTGGAAGACTGAAGTCGGCTGGGTGAGCGACTCCGAGGGAGCGGGATGCAGGCGCGTGATCTTCCGACGCCAGTGCGCCACGCTGTGGAGAGAAGCAAGATTGGAATTGGGCCAATGACGTCCTTACAGTCAATAATTATTTGCACAATATCGAAGAGGTGAGGAAGGTGAGTAAAGACAGTGTCAGAGGTTACTACTATACGGCAGCAGATGCCGAGATGGAGACTCACCTGAAGGGCACAGCAAGCACCAGCACGCCACATGTACCATCACCCGATTTTACGGCCTTCACGCTAACGGTTCCTCCTTAGGCTCGGGCTCCGCTCCGCTTCCACGAAGACTATGCTTCTACTATGCGACCTCTACTT
>Ga0181469_100535_pt1 | contig 14370 bp, 16 predicted proteins | sample InSIn2SAF170_2_FD_119081 | JGI IMG/M metagenome (GOLD analysis project Ga0181469, IMG submission 119081) | Clean room microbial communities from NASA Spacecraft Assembly Facility at Jet Propulsion Laboratory, Pasadena, California, USA -... ... | reverse complement strand
TGAAGCCCGAGTAGACCATAAAGAACTCACACGATAAGAGAACCATATATATCTTCGATTTCTTTTGGCCAATCGTGTGTGCTCTTGCAAGGAACTGGTCAAATTTGGCGACCAATTTCGCTCGTGCCCAAAAGGCATGGACAGTCCTCATGCTTGATATGACGTCTTCTGCAAAGGAGCCTGCTTGGCCATACAAAGCCAGTATCTTTGTCTCGTATCCTGCGTCGATACCTGCAGTTATTGAAATGACAATGACCATGGCAGGAACTATACATATAGTGATACCGGTGAGCTTTGCATTCGTTGTAAAGGCAACAATGAATGCCGCGACGAAAGCCGAAATAGATTGAATACTGAGGGCCAACTTCTCACCAATTCCTTGCTGGATCATGTTCCCATTTGTGACAATCTGGGATGAGATAGAGCCATGACTGCCTTCGTCGAAGAAAGCGACCTCCTGAGACAGAGTGGATCGAAGATAGCGACGGCGGATAGTTCTCGTTATACGGGCTGCAGAAATGTTATAGGCGACAGTGTAGACATATGTCAGGCAGAACCGAGCGATGGCAAGGTAGACGAAGTACAAGGCATATCGATTGATTGCAGACTGGAAGCCTGCTCGATCACCTTCTTGAGCAAAGTTTTGGACTTGCGTGACGAAGCCACCAAACACGATGTTGATCCTTTTTGATGACTATCAGCATGCCTCGTGTTAGAGTAGGGAAGAGGTTTACTACTCACAGAGCAAGTGAACATCCGGAAGCAATGGCGGCTAAAGCACCAACAGCATTGAGGGCCCAGTCTAAACTGTCAGAGAAGGCGAATATCCTTAGAAAATCCTTGATTCCAGCTTGTGTTTCTGTTGCTTTCTTATCATTTGCATCATCCTTGACCTTGATGGTTTCTGGAGTTTCGTTCTCAGTACTCGACTTCTCCTTGGACATGTTGTCCTGCGACAAAAATCCTGACTACCGCAAGAAAGTATGGGTACAATCGTGACAGACAAGACTTGATCCTTCGGACGATCAGATGTTCATCAGATAGAGCGAACAGGGTGTTGTCCAGCTGCCATATGACACAAACCGAATCAGTACGATATACACTGTTATGCTCGGGAGGCCTCCAGGCAGGCAGCTTATTTCAGCCCGTGTGAAGGAATGGTCTCAGAATCAATTGCGCCTCGCCACACTGCAGAACTGAAGTATCGAAGTCTCAATAGGTGACAGCATTGATAGATTTCGATTCCAAAACTGAATTGTTCAAGGGCGAAGCAATGAAGACCAACGGAGGTCAGGATACAGAACTGGGCTCTTGTAGTTGGCTGTACAAAGTGGTTGAAGAGAGGTGGCCTGGCGGACTCGGATGAACAACAAGCGCTTGGTCCCTGGCTAAAAACTACTCTTCGACTGCTTATCAGTTGGCGTGAGGCCTCCGCTGCCTGAAGCAGGTTGCTAGAAGAATTGAGAGTTCAGGATGCAGAAATATGTACGCATGAAGATCAAAACTACTATTTTTGACACTTCAAAGGTGGTTCGACCGAGTCAGCGAATTAGTTGAGTTTGGCCAAGTTAGCCGGGCATAGCAATCGACATGGAAGCCAAGGGATCAGCTTGAGTCACCGCTGCTAGCTGCTGCTTGAACTCTGACGAGCAACCAGATCCTTCCTCATTTCAACACCGTCTATCACAGATTCGCGTTGAAATGGGGGACTATGAAGTTGAATAGTTAATCCCGCCGCCAAGGAGAGGAAGAAAAGTGGCCGATTGAAAATGTCCGCACCCCGCGGAAGCCGATAGCTTCTTCCTGGTCATATAACAATAAGGTAGACATGATTCATCATATTGTTCCCGAGGAGGAAAGTGCCGACATAATGGTCCTCCCGATCCCATTCGCTTAATCCTCTGGAACTTGCTAGTTTGATGGCCAACCGTATACCGTAAACGACAGCCAACTTCGACTCATGGAGGCCACGGCCAGCGACGGATCGAGCCCAGGCTCGCTATTGCCCAAGGCTGTATGCTCGCTGCCCCCGTTCCTTGGTGGTACAAGAAGCTAATGGACGACACTCGCAGTGTGAGAACTGTCGAGTACGCAAAGTATGGGCCTGCATAACCAGACGTGAAATGTTCTTGTTGCTAATGGCGAGTTTGTTACTCCGTAGATCCGTTGCAATCGACAGTTACCTTGTTCGAATTGTGAGACGTCTGGCATCACTTGCCGCCCAGCTACTCGAGCCGTCGAGCATCGCTCGAGAGTGTTGCTGTCCACGAACTAGTATTTCAGCCACTGGTCTCCTTGCGATCTGTTCTGACCATTGCAAACAGTGAAAAGCAAATTGAACAAATTAACGATCGGTTGAGTGGCATCGAGGATGCCCTCAACCACCTTCGGCTCGACAAGCCGGCAAATGCGGTAGTAGAATCCTCGCCTGCTACCAATGCGACGTCCGACACGAACCAGTCGAACATAGCAACGCCCGCCGCGTTCGAGGGGGCATCATCGTTCACGAGTCAAGCTATTCGAGCAAGTCAGGCCGCTGCCATATCTCTAGAAAGTATTCGAGGCTCCGCCGATCTAGCTGATGCGCTGAGCTCACTACGCAATCTGGTCAAGGTACCTGGATCAACAGGTATCAGGCAGGAAGTTCGTCTCGGTTTCGCAGGCGCTCCTCGTCAGCTCCCAGAAATCCCGCTCTTGCCGGCCCAGTTGGTTCTCAGTCTACTACAGGAGTTCAGGACTAGACACTGCTCCATGTTTCTGGCTTGTGCTTTCAGAGGTCAGAGGGAACTTGAACGCGTGTGTCAACGTGTCTATTTTCCCACCCAACCTGTATCCTTGGCTGCTCTTACCCTCATGCATGGCTTGCTGTTTTACGTGATGAAAGAGATGATGTTCGACCAAAGCTACGGTGCTTGTCACAACTATGCATCCGCCATGGGAGACTATTGTGCTCAAGCTGAAAGGAATTTTCATCTTGGAATAGAGACATTCGATTTGCTTACAAGCCCAAGCCTTGAGAGTGCAAAAGCCCTGTCCATTGCTGTAAGTATGCCCTATGATAGATGCCAGAAATCCGGCTGACTTGCACACAACCAGATGATGAAGGCACAGGAAGAAGGGAAACTTTTACTATGTTGGACCTTGATATCGTCAGGCGCTCGCCAAGTCTTGACCCTCGGTTACCATCGAAAACTATCGATGCGGAATGACCCTCCCGAACTCGCAGAAGAGAAACGCCAGGTCTTCTGGGCAATGTACACCATGGACAAAAATCTGGCCCTTACTCTAGGTTATAGCCCCACAATCCAAGATTATGACATTGACGTGGAATTGTTCGGTCTGTCCCCTGATCCAGGGGTAGCAGCCTGGGACAAGGCATTCATTGCAACGATCGAATTATCCCGGCTGCAGGGGTTGATCTATGAACGCTTGTACTCACTCCAAGCTTTGAATGCTACTGCCACAGCAAAAGCTCAGAACGTTGATGATTTAGCGCATCGGCTCGAAAGATGGCATACTGAGTTCTCGCCGGTAAGTCTACCTTCTCATACCCTCTGGAAGATCCATAATCATTGTATACATAGATCAAGAACGAGCCTGCACACCTACCGGAGTTCTTCTTTTTGTTGTACAGCTCTTTCGACGTCATCTACTACTCGCTCTTGACAACCACCCATCGTGCTGCCAGTCCGTCCAACACGTCCGTAGAGATCACGTCTGCGTGTTATGAAGCGGCCAAAGCAAGTCTCCAGAAGCACCTCGAGTTCAATCCTCTCCTCACGTCATATGGCGATAATCCTGATATCTTGATCAGTTACGTATCGTGGGTATTGCTATATACATCGTGGACGCCACTGATCGTGGTCTTCCTACATGCACTAGCATCATCAAGCAAGGAAGACGTTGCACTTCTCCAACAAACAGAAGAGTCACTCAAACCGCTAAAGGGCATCACCCAACAGTCGGAACAAGTTTGTGGACTATCCAGGATATTCTGCAAGTTAGCAAAAGCATTCGTGGAGCGCAACAAACCATTTATCGGCAGTTACAATCCTCAGGAAGATACAGTTGTAATGCCACAGCTTGAGAGCTTCGACCAGAACCAGAGTTTCCTGCCACTCCCAACGGGAATGCAATACCCACACCAGAACATAAACCACGATCTGATACCCGACTTTGATGCGTCCGGAACAGAAGGCATGTCGATGTTTCTCGGAAATTGGCTTGGCGGAAACCAGCCTGTCGCCAACCTTTGGAACATGGACTTTTCAGAGACCATGGAATGAGCGAGTTACATGAGTTACATCGTGCATCGGATCAATTTGATCTTGACAGATTTGGGTGAAACGCTCAGGTCGTGAACGAAAAGTCAACAAGAAGTTTCGCAGTTCCAAGGGTGTTATTATCCGAGTCATGCCATGCGCAAAGACTGGACTCTCTACATTTTCGAGGCAAGCATGATAATCACCAATCTTTCAGCAATATTGAGAGTGTTCAGCTCTCGAAGAATAACCACCTTACTTCAGAACTTTAGCATTGCTTGCCATACGAGATACGCACCACGGTCTCAGCAGCTAGGATGATGAAGATCATCTCGATGCACGTGGAGCGCTAGACAATATGCTTGGTGTAAAGAATGGAAGAAGGCTCAAAACGGTTAGAATGGCTGGCCTGAAAAAGGAAATGTGAGAAAGACAGCAGGATGCAGTCAAACGGTTGGACAAGAGAGGTTCGTACAGTACAGTCCTGTATGCGGCTCTACGAGGATTGGCTTTGCAGCCAGACGGGTCGAGGCAGATCAGTTCAGCCAGCGTTGAGTGGTGTGAGGGCTTTGATTAGCAATGCCACGATACGGGCTGCCGGTAAGCGGGGACTTTCTCTGAAACTGACGCTAAATGGGCACGGATCAAGGCTTGTCCGCATGTAATTGGAGTTCAATCGTGAACAGCGCCTTACGTGGGCATGCATGGGTGTGACTATTAGTTCAACCGGTGAACCATCATTGACGAAGTCTAGACTTGCTTTTGGTCCATTATCAACAAATGTGTTTGAATTGTACAGTACGACTAGGCCTTGAATATATCAAACACATGTTGATAGAGCATAAGGATCCGACGTATGGGGGGCAATAATCACCTGCGTAATTCTTCAGAGGTGGAAGGAGAAAGACCAATGTAGAAGAGTCGGTGATAACAACAACATTTCCTCCGGGAGACAGGCTATTCCCATTCCAGCCCAGGCGATATGCAAGGTGAAAAGGGTCGGACTGAAATTCACCCTCTCCGTGGCTAAGGTTTGGTATGAGCCACCTTCTGTAATATTCCTCTTACCATCATTGGTGGATAGGCGACGAAAGTACTGCGCTATCTTTTCGTGTGACCGTGTCCAGATGATGCCAGTCGCGATCATGGGAACGCGTCGCTTGTTCAAATCAACCCTGCAGCTCCCGTTGCAAATGAACATTGGTGCATCAGGTGCGACAACAAGCGACACATCCGCCAGCCATTGCTCATAAAGCAGCGTCAACTGAATTGTTCTTCACCACCCAGGCATGTGGGATTGAATGACTTTCACAGCATTGTGAAGCAGTTGTAGAGGCGTTCGTAGAAGTGATGACCACATTGGTGCAAACGCAGACCAACTTACTGACGTGATGGTTGCTGATTAATTTGGGAGCATGGAGTCGGTGTAAGTTTAATGCTAGTCGATAGCAAGAATAGCGCATCCTTCCGAGGGCGACGCCAATCAGTGTTAGGCTTAGAGTGGCCAAGAGAATAGGCATCCTCATACACTGCCGCAGTGTTGAACTTCAAGTCATCCGCTGCCTCGCCCTTCCTAACTCTCACAATCATCCATCATCTTCTCATTCGAGTATCAGCTTTTCCGTGGTCGAGAACACCTGGCCTGGCGACTTCCCCATCCGACACCTGAATCTTTGGGCACTTTTCGGCACTGCCTCAGCCGACTGCCCCTCCAGCCTAGGCGAGACAGTAGCTATCGACGGTCGCACCAACTGCTTGCACATTTGTTCAAACCACCTTGCCTCATACCTGGCCGACACTCGACTCATACCTCTATCCTCTCCACCTCAAAGCTCATCCAGCTCGAGACTGCCCCACCCGTGTTGAACGAGAGCTTTGCCACAAGCTTCCCGTCATCTTGTACCTCATACGGTACATCCAACACAGCCTGACATTTCAATACACAACCCAGACACAAGAGCCTTTGGTCATTCTGGTCAAGAGTGCCTGGACAGACTGGAACGACAGCCGGCACCTGGACACCTGTGAGTACACATCAGCATTTCAACCTTTTTCGACTTTACGGTACTGGTTTCCCAAGTTCTTGGTGTGAAGAGTCAACTGGTGCGGGTGAGTCATAAGCCACTCATAGTCGACTGCTTAGACCTATCACTCACCAGTGCATAGTCCACACTAGTCCACAACCTGTCATCTGCTTTTCAGTGTCCCGACTTGAACATGTCTTCTTCTACAATGCCTCCTCCACCTTCTCCCCTCGCTCATCGTCGCTCAAAACCATCTTCTTTTCATCTTGACACTCCATCATGCGGTCCGCGTAAGATGTCATTGTCCAAGGCCGAGACTTTCCACCAGCCATCGTCACCAGCAACTGAAGACGATCCGGTGTTCAGTATCGCTCACCTTCAAAAGCGTTCGACAACGTATTCTCGCTCATCCTTTGCCAGCTGGCTCTTCAACGGACGTGAGACTGCCGCCGACGCCATTGCAGACTTTGAAGCAACATTCTCCGGTGCCCGTGGTTCACGACCTGCTACTCGTCGTCGATCGGCCCGGGACTTTGAGGATTCTCTATTGGCCAAAGCTCAACGCATTTCATCCCCTGTGGACTCTGGTATAGGATCTTCCATTGGCTCGCCCAGTGAGAAGAACTTGAGTAGCACTCTCGAGAAAGCTTTGGACTTGACGTCAAACAAAGATAGTGCACTTGGTGACTCACTTTCAGGCTCGGTCGCGGAAAACTTGGTTCAAGGTTGGCTACGCCGTTGTGTGTATATTTGTGCTAGTGGTGTTAACACGTCCCTTACAGACACTAATTCAGCTAAAGCGTCGTCGACACGTTCACAGAAAACTAGCAGGTCATCGTTGCCTGCCCCACTCACGATAATTCGATACCCACTTCCATCCTCCAAAAAGAAGACGACCACTCAACCTCTCCTCAGTCAATTTGGACGTCGACAAATATACAAAAGACTCTTCGCACCCCTTCTACAAGAATCGCGGTTTGAAGACTTCAGACCTATTATTGCAGGTACCAGAAAGAACAACAACCTTCAATGCCTTCGCGATATTGAGCAAGCCTTGATCAATCAACCTGTGGTGAGCACTACTTATCCCCTCCTAACCAAGTCTCGGTCTAACTCGACTCGAAAGTCACTTACTGTCACCGCATCTGAATACCGTGCTTTTGGTGAACTGACTGTTCAACTTGTTGTTGACACATTTCAACACCTCTCAGAATCAGAGCAACGTCGATCAACTGACCGCGCATACGAGAGCGGTTACTTCCTCGATCTTGTGCAACAAGTCCAACAACTCGCCGCTCACATTGGTAGTTCTAACACTAGTGTCGAGGACGAGTCTGCACCCTCAGCCGAAGACGAGATTACTCTTGAAGGAGGTCTTGGAGAATCAGGCACTCTTGCTGAATTAGTCCGCTGGAAGAACGGTGAAGGTATCTCCTTGCGAACAGGACTTCCATACGTACCAATGGCTGGCTTTAAGAGATCGGCCTCGGGCCTTGACGACGTTGAGCGATCCATGGCCAGACGCAAGAAAGGTTACATTCCAGAGATAGTCAACATGCCTTGCTCTCATGATGGCTGCGATAAGGTCTTTCAACGAAAGTGTGACCTCTCAAAACACGAAAAGACTCACTCCAGACCCTACAAATGTACCGATCCACGATGCAAGTTCCACGAATTCGGCTTGCCAACAGAAAAAGAGTTGGACAGACATATGAATGATCGACACAATATTGCACCCAAGATGTACAAGTGCGAGTTTTGCGAGTTCCAAACCAAACGAGAAAGCAACTGCAAACAACACATGGAGAAAAAGCATGACTGGACCTACCACCGTGCAAAGGGCAAGGACAAGGCTACCGCCATGACACCTTCTCTTACCCCACAAACCCCCGGTACAGGCTATTCTATCACGGCCAGCCCAGCGTCCGGCTCCAACTGGGAAGGATCTGCTTCTGTTTCTGGCAGTATCAACGAATCACCTTACGAACAGTCATTCAATGATTTTGGATATGCTCAGCAATATCCTAATCCTCTCTTCCCTCGAAATACTGCTCCAGTCATGCCTACCACCGACTTCGACTTCAATGCACCTCTTGACTTGAACACTGGCGTCGTTGGGTATGACAATGGTCCATACTTGACACCAAATTCAGCTATTGCGAAGTACACTCCTCAAACTCCAGCCTACAGTACCATCACACCTTCACCAATGATGATGGACGACAACTCAGGAAATTACATGTACTACAACCAAGGTCTGCCAACTCCAGATTCTGCTGTCATGCATTCTCGTCAACCATCCAATGCTCACGAAATGCCACCAAACACGAACATGACCATGAACATCAACCAAGGTATGGATGATATCATGTTCACTGGTAATGACATGCCACAAGAAGACTTCCAATTGTTTGGTATTGGTGGTCCTTTTACCAACCCTTCTGGTGGAGATGCTACTCTTTTCCCAGCCATGACAGTGGCCACAGAAGCTGAGTATACTCCAGAGATGTTCGACACAATTGATCATCAACTTGACTTTGGTGATGGTTTCAATGATATGGTCGACTACCAACTGGCTTGAGTCTGCTTCACAAACTGTTAAGTTAAACATGGAGCGTTGGAACAGCAGGTTAGCCAAATATATTCTATGATGAAATGGGGCCTACCTTCACACAGAGAAGTGAAGGTGTCGAGTCGTTACCCGCCCTGGCAGATAGACCAGGATGAATGAGATTATGAGCTGAGCGATGGATTTTCAATATAATTTGTTTTACAATACAATGTGGAGGAAGAGCTTTTCAAGGAATTTGTGAAGATGAACACCGGGACAATCACTGGCTGGGACGGTTGCAGAACACAAGAGCTCTCCAACAGCGTGTTATCCCCCCCAGATAGAAAAAGGAAAAACAAAAAAACAAAGGACTATAGGACAGTATAGCTTGGACATTTCCAACTCAGCTTGCTTGCTTGCTTAACAAAGAATATTCATGACAGATCCTTTCTCCCGCTGATATTAATTCAATTTTCTCCTAGTTTAAACGTCCCTTTCACCTTCAGAGATTGAGTACTTACAGTCTCACTTGTACATCGTTTTGAATTGTATCTTGTATACACGCTGTTCTCCGTTGTTCTCGGCTTGTCCTTAGAAGGGAGGGGGAGGGAAGTGAAGGGAATAAGTGTAAGTGAAGTGAAGTAAGGTGAAGTAGTTACTACGTACCCTGCCTATGCAGTGCATCTATCTTACCTATCTTACCTATCTTACATACCCACCTACACGTACATGTATGTAACACCAGTCAGTCCGTCGACTTCAAGCGGGTGACAATAGCAATGGCAATGGCAATGGCAATGGCGATGGCGATAAAGGGAGACGGCGGTAGAAGTGTCGCAGCCTTCCTCATGGCCCCCTTGAAAATCCATCTTGATTCGTCCAGTATACTGCTTGCATAGTATGTGTATGTTTTGTGCAGCCATTATTCTAGCATCAGCATCAGTATTACTATTAGTATCAGCATCAGCATATAACGACCCTCTTCTCCCTTTTTTCCTTTCTTCACAGGTTTTGTGGAATTACTTCTTTTGTACAGTGGTCTTTCGTTCTTAACTCGTTGCTACGTAAGTACATCGCGCATCGCATCGCGCAGACGTTGTTTTAAGGAAGGCACTTGCTGTTGATTACAGTAGGAGTGGGGTGTGTTTTACTATGAGTTACATACTCTATATTGGTTATTAGCTGAGCTGGGCTGGGCTGGGCAAAGAGTATGGATAGGGATAGGGATAGGGAGTATTGTATGCATGTAACTGCTACGACTACTGTATGTAGCTTGATTGAGTGACTGATTGACTGATTAAAATGCGGAGGAAGAGCAGGGCATTGAGTTTTACTGTGTTGTTAGGTCGGTTCTAACGAATAAGTGTAGGGCAGGGTATCTAAAAGGCAGGTATATGAACAGTAGATCAGAAGTTCCAGTATCGGTATTGGTGTTGGTGTTGATGTTGGTATTAAGCCGTCGAGTCATAATACTACGTCTTATGTAATACACGTAGCAGGTTCATGAAGATACGCTACGATGGAATGGTTCACGTGGATACTAGTATGCGAACTGTGGCATTGGGATGCTCGGTTGCTGTGGCTTAGTTCAGATGGTATGGTAGGTTGGTAGGTAGTTCAGCAGTTTAGTAGATAAGTTGGGTGTTGAGGAAAGTTAGCATGTAAAGCACTGTAGATTATCTTTGCTTAGCTCGGTTCAGCACAGTACGGTTCGAAGGGGAGGGAAAGGGATGGAGTGATGAAGTATACTTCGCTCCCTAGTGTCTGAAATGTTTGCAAGTACGAGTGCTGGAGATATCTGAGGGTTTGCTGTATACATGTGAATGTAGTTAGTGAATGTATGTAGCTACATTTCCTGTATATTGATATCTGTATCAGTGAGAGGAACCTCTGCACAGTATTGGAAGAGACGGATGCTCGATTGCTGGCAATGTAGAGCGCGAGATAAGTATCAGACACATACAAATAGATTGCAATCAAACCAGCAGCAACACCAAATTGTTCATGACAGGAATTGGTCCATCAACATTCATTCACCGACGCCGTGCTTATAACACCCATTAACCAACTGAGTACCCATCCATCACCAAGAAGTTTTGCAAACAACTCAATCTCACATAGGATGTGCGATTATCCCTATCTTTCCATTGTGAACATAGTATTACTGATAAAATGCACTCCGCTGAAAACTGTCTGCGCTAATATCTCCAGGTCCTCCTTTAACATCTGGTTTGGCCACTGAGCTAAGAGATTTCGTTCTACTTCCGTCCACATCCGAGCCTTTCAGCGTCGTCGTTCTGGATCCTGGTAGGGATAGTGTACCGTTATCGTGAGCCGTGGCTGCTATTTGCGGTTGTTTTCGCTCGATCTTTTGAAGGTATACTCCAGGCAAATATCCCATTTTCCCATCACGTGCTCTGCATCGCCACCAGTCTGATGCATTTCCCATTGGATCTGTCTTTGATAGTACTGCTACTAGATCTCCCTTCTTCACTTCTAGGTCCATGCCACCAGATTGTGGGCCGGGACTGTAATCGTATAATACACGGCAGAAGTCGAGTTTGGAAGGGTCGATCTGCTGTGTTCCGTCGGCACGAACAACAATGCCTTGTTCTGCCAGACGTCGTTGTTCTTCGACTTCTTGTGCTCGTGCCATACTGCGGATAAGTTTTGACATTAGATAAGGCAGACCAAAGACGGCTAAAGCGAACATTATGAATGGCTTCTTGGACGCACGAGGTGGAGCGGGAGAACCATCTGGTAGTGTTCTTGGTGCAGCACCACCAGAAAGGAAGGATGAGAAATTGGCTGGTGTAAGTACTGTAGCGTCTGCTGGTGGTGGCCGACCAGTAATTTTTGCGACAAGTGTCCTGACCCAACGAATTAAAGTGTAGATACCTAGGACCTGTCCGAGTGTAGTGCGTAGATTTCCTAGCTGTTCAGCCATTGAGACCATAGCGAAGAAGGAGGAGTGAGTTGTCATGTAAGCCGACTCCAACATCTGTGCAAAGCCACCGAACGCGCCAACTATAGATTCCATGATTTGGAAAGTTGCAGCAGTCGATTGGTTCCATGTTTGCGTTAAGGAGTTTGGATTGTTTGGGTCGTTCGGCATGCCAGGTTGGCCAAAGCCACCATAGGGACGGTTGTACATGCCGCCCATTCCACCCATACCCCCCATACCGCCCATACCATAGCCTCCGTAGCTTCCATAACCACCCATGCCATATCCAGAGCTCATACCAGAACCATAAGGAGAGTTGTAGGAGGAGTAAGGACTTGTGAAGCGGTTCTGGCCGTATGTGGAGTAATTAGAGGCTGTCTGATTGACGACGCTATTGAGGGCTGAGGGTCGGTCGGGGAGAATGGGCGCTGATGGATCGGTAGGCACGGTAGTAGAGGAGGGATTAGATATGGGATTGGGCGTGGTATTATTGGCCGTCATGGCTGCTGTGTTTGGTGAAGCCGCACCTATTTATGTGATTAGTACACCACACGTGAACTGGAGAAATTGTGGATGAACATACCAGCTGCACCAGCTAATTCCCAAGGCTTTGGTGGAGAGACTGAACTCATCGTCTTGCAAGTTGTCTCATTGCTACGCCATCAATCGTAATCGCGTGTGAAGCTGTCGACTATCGGCGTGTGCGAGGAGTTGTATCGAGTTCAGATAGAAGAGGACAAAAGAACAGGGACAAGCAATTCAAAGTGAAGCAGAAGTCCTTGAAGGCGGCGATCAAATGTGACTTCGATGTGACGAAAATGACATACTGTATGGTTTGTCGAAACTGCGAAAGGCTGGGGAGGATGCTCGTGAAAAATTGACTTCAGAGTGGATGGTGCCATGAGATGCCGAGGTGCAGACAATGCACGTCTTTCTGCCTATTTCAGGAAATGAACACCCACTTACTGTAGCTGAGGATAAGCTTTTTGCAGCTAATATGACTTTACAACGTCCTGATCAAAATGAGGCTGTGATTAGTTATATCCATACTGTAAACAAGATAATCAGTTGCTGACAACATGAGAATGGACGGTATGTAACAGCAAGAGCTGTCCATTTGCACGGAAGGACCTTGAACGCTTAAGCTACTTCCTGAGAGAGGATATTGAATGTGCTTGTAGCAGTTAGCATTGTACAATATAGTATTGTATATACAAATCTTGAAGGCTTGAGAATCTGGAACGCTACATCTTGCTCGTCAAACAGAAATGGACCAACGCGCTGGGTATCATGGTATCTCAAAAAATGATGAAAACGGGCCTTGTCCTCCTATCCATCTCATATTGATCGAAAGAAACTTTCAATCAGTCAACGTCCTGCGTTTATCACTTCGACACTCTCAATGAACGACTTGTATGGTGGATATGTTGTCATTTGTAATACCTTGATAATACAAACGGTCCTTCACTATCCCTGTCTCTCAGGTTAGAGCTTCCGCTTGGCTTAGGCGCCTTTGTCGAACTCATCTCTGCGCCTCCATACCCATTGCTACTTCCACCAGGCGCTGTCCCTACTCGAGTAGCAGCTCCTGATCTTTCACCTTGCGTTTGCCATTTCTCCCGCTCATCCAGCGAGCTCACATCACTTTTCGCGTCGAGTTCCATGTCCACATACTCGTCGTCACTACTCAGCCTACTAACCACACTCACGCGCTGTTCTAGAGGTCGTCCAGCACCAAAACCGTTGTGAGTGCTATGTACAAGAGATGCTTGCGAAGGGGCTGTGCCGAGTCGTGGCGTCCCGTCCCATCCAATGGAAGGGGACGGGTATATCGAAGAGCCGGGCGCCGGTGAATGAGGCCCTTGAGTAGAAGGTTTGCGAGGGAGATTTGAGCGGGTAAGGGGCGGTGGAAGTTCGGGACTAGGTAGTGAGTTCGCTAGGTCATTTTTCATTGTTAGTCGTGTATTAGATAGTGGTAAGCCCGTCTGTGCGTTGCTCTTCTCGTATGAGGAGGTCTCTGCTGCCGAATTGCTCGCAAAGCCTAATCGTGATGAATTGGCTAGCCGTGCGATGCGCATGTTTTCAGGTGAAAGGACATTGTCGTGTATCGGCGAATCTACACGACCACTCGGTTTCAAAGGCGCCGGACGATCTTGTGAGAAACCGATGGCAGCCATATCATCTGTGTCTCGGGCGAAGGGCGAATATTGCGATGATGGGGAGGCACCGTTGAAGGTGCTGGTTGGTGTTGGTGGATTAATGGGTTTTGGAGGAGCTGCTCGGTTTGCAGATCTCATGTTTGTGTACACTGAAGTAGGAGCTGCTCTCGCTAGGTTTTGTCCCTCAAGTCGTGTGTCTAGGTCGTTAGGTCGTGAAGAGTGGCCAGGTATTGTTCGAGCACTGGTCAGGGCAGGCATTCCACCTTGAGGCAGCAGGCCTCTTTGGTTTTGTGGTATTGTGTGATCACCATCTCGGGACGTTGTTATTTCTCTCAACTGTGCACTCAGGCCGATATTGCTGTGGTTCTTATCTTGGCTTAATCGTGACCTTCCTGATACGCTTGGTCGGACACTACTAAAGTTTGGCACG
>Ga0181469_100414_pt1 | contig 14402 bp, 19 predicted proteins | sample InSIn2SAF170_2_FD_119081 | JGI IMG/M metagenome (GOLD analysis project Ga0181469, IMG submission 119081) | Clean room microbial communities from NASA Spacecraft Assembly Facility at Jet Propulsion Laboratory, Pasadena, California, USA -... ... | reverse complement strand
GTATGTGTGGGGGGAGGCGGGAACCTGAAGATCGTGACTGTCATCGGTATTGGCGGCCAACCTACCCTCCACAGACCCTCCAGACCCTCATGAAGAATGTAATTATGTGACTCTGGTATGTACGGTAGTTACTTCTCACACTTTACTTTGGTGTTATGGCAGCAACGTTGCTCCCCCGTTACGGTGCTCGTCCAAGCCATATATAGTTGGTCCGTATCGGCCCCGCTACTTTTCACGACTGCGCAGAAGCTCTTCGTGTCATCAAGCATCGCTCTGGCGATAAGCTCGAGAGCTTTCCCAACCGTATCTCACAACAGCTAGCTAAAGAGTTGTGCCTCACTGCCAGTCGTTTACCATACCATCGTTATCGTGCAATTTCGAAAACTCGACTCTGCTGCCCCTCACTCTCCCAACTCCTGCTTGTTCAGAGTCACCGCGCCCGATGCTTCCAGAGAACAGCAGGTCCAGTACTCGACACATGTAAGCCTGCGACCTCACTGGCAGAGGAACGGATGGCAGACGACTCACCAGCAGGATAACCACCAGTGCTGAACAAGCTCCGAGATGGATTCCCCAATAGTAATTTCCCGCTGTGTGATCAAGTGCTCTTGGAAGATATCAATATCCCCCATTTGAGTTTGTACGTTGGCGAGATGCCAGATGGGTAAAGTCCTCGCACCTTTTAAGCTTGCTTACCTGACCCTCAACCACATTCCTGTCATACCTCGCACTGAGTGGTAGTTCAGCTCTTTTTTAAAGGTCATGAGTCACGACTACTCCTTTACATCATCTCGTTATCGTAACGACGAAGGCTGTTGTTTGGTGTTGGTGTTGATGCCTATGGCGACCTGCGGTAATTTGGAGGGCTCGAAGGTGGGCTTGGAGATGTATGTGGTGGCGAAGGTATAGCCACCCACGGATGCGAAGGAGCGGGAATTCTCTCAAGAGGGTGTCTTTACTAAAAACGAAGATCCAAACCTTAGATCGATCTCTGGTGTCGTACCCTGGTATTCCTCGATTAGCTTTTCAAGGGGCTGCGCTGATGTCAGTCCAGCGCGTTCATTCAAGAAACACCGTCAGACCGAACGTCCAGGAGACTTCGGCTAACCCTCTGGAAGAGAAATAGATTGCCGTCCGAGCACTCGTCCTGACCTCCGGATCTTGTCGTGGCGAGGGTGACGGCACGCTTATTCAAGAAGAACGAGCTCCTGTGTAATTCGACTGAAATTCAATTATCGTGACCTACGTCGCTAACTTCGCAGAGACCCCTTGGTCCACCTTCTTACTCGCCAAAAATTGAGAGCAGATCGTGTGCTGACAGAAGAAGGTCGCTAGAGACTCGACGAAACCGGTAAGCTCTCTGCCGCCGTTATAAGCAGCCGAGCCGCATGCTTGTTGCCTCGCGTGTACTTCGCTGCCCTATAGTACAGCCTCTTTGTATTTTTGGCTTGCAAGAATCAGAGCAAAAATGCTGCCCCTACAGCGTTGACCGCCTCGACAACTGGGTATTATGACGGAAAGCCGCCAGCTTGATCGACCGTTACAATATCATCTCGTAAAACGCCGTAGAATGAGAGCTCGCGAAAAGTATGCCTGAATGCCATCGAGCTACATGACCGTGCAGCAGCCGCCCGATTGCTGTGGTGCGTAAGGGTCGTCGCGCTTGTCAATCTGACGGAGACGATCAGCATACACGCGTAGATTCATAGACATTTGATGATTGCATACCGTCCCCCATCTGCTAGGAACCATCCAGTCTTTGGGTTCTTTCTCGGTGAAGTTGATCAGACTGCATTTGTTAGCCACGAGCTACACCCTGTGTTACAGTCCGAGTACGTACTCTGTCGCAGCCTCCGATACTGGTATCCGTCTCCGCTCCAAGTCCTCCTTCAGCCTCTGGTTGAGCTCGGTGAGGCGTCGCAGCTTCAATTCGGCCATGCTCTGCTTCTTTGACTTGGGGTCTCCTCCAGCGCGCAGTTCGTACGGAGTTGACATCATCTCGGCGGCTGATCTTCCGAGTCGTCGGCGGCTATCAGCAAAATAGTATGTGCTTTGCGGAGTGAAGAGTCGTGTTGAACGCGAGTGTGCGGAGCTGGGGGTGCCGTTCAGCTGAGGTTGAGACCAAGCTGTCTGCGCCCGCGTACCTGCGGAGACGTCGTACAACCGTGGAGTATGCCGAATGCCGCCGGAGGTTGGGATTCGACGAGAGAGGCGACTCGCACAAATGTCAAACGACGCCAACTAAGAGGCGAAGATGGGTTAATGCGGCGAGCGATGGGATGAGATTTGCTTGCCGGCAAGTTGAGTTATCGAAGGGATTGGAGGTGTGGGCGCGATCGAATGATCAAATCGGGGAAGGCTCGTGCGGATTTGTGGCCTGAGGCAGCCGAGCACTGCACGACGACAAGCATGCAAAGAGAACAAGCAGAGAAGCAATGCGAGTCCTGCAGTTACTGTATGCCTGTGCTACGTAGATGACCGACTGAGGCACAATCCCAGACAGCGAATCGCATGACAAGAGCGATGGGTTTGACTACATCCACGTGACCCACTCTGAAACTTGGCACTGCACGCTCACGTCAAACAAAACTCGCACAACGGCATCACTCTCTTGTTGTCGGTGATACGCGACAAGATGCCTCCACCACCACACAGCAGGCCGGAGAATGTTCTCAAGCGTGCTCAAGAACTCATCGGGGTCGGCCAGCAGCAGGCTGCGCTGTCGCTCCTTCACGAACATGTCGTGTCGAAGCGGACCCGAAACAACCCCATCGCCTCCCTTGAGCCGGTGATGATCCTCTTCGTCGAACTGTGCGTCGATCTTCGAAGAGGAAAGCTGGCCAAGGATGGCCTTTACCAGTACAAGAATACTGCGCAGAATACCAACGTCGGCACTATCGAGGTGAGACGACAACGCTCCGCTTTGCCGGCACGTCACTAACACGGGTTCACAGCTGGTCTTCAAGCGCTTCATCGAGCTCGCCGAGCAGAAGGTCACTGAAGCTCAGGCAAAGGCCGACGAGATCCAGTCCTCCCAGACGACCACGAGCGAGACGTCCAAGATTGAAGATCTCGAAGCCTCCGAAACCCCAGAGTCAATCCTCCTCTCCACAGTATCCGGCGAGCAGTCCAAAGACAGGACTGACCGAGCTGTTGTCACGCCATGGCTCAAGTTTCTGTGGGAGACGTATCGGACGGTGCTGGACATCTTCAAAAACAATGCCAGGCTCGAGGTCATGTACCAGAGTACCGCACACCAGGCCTTCCAGTTCTGCTCCAAGTACGCCCGTAAGACGGAGTTTCGCCGCCTGTGCGAGTTACTCCGCAATCACTTGCAGAACGCCGCCAAGTTCTCGTCGCAGATGCACGCTATCAATCTGAGCGATCCGGACACTCTACAGCGCCATCTCGACACCCGCTTCCAGCAGCTTAATGTTGCCGTCGAGCTCGAGCTTTGGCAAGAAGCGTTCCGCAGTGTGGAGGACATTCATACTCTGCTCAACCTGAGCAAGCGCCCCGCGAAGAACATCATGATGGCAAACTACTTCGAGAAGCTCACCCGGATTTTCCTCGTTAGCGAGAACTATCTCTTCCACGCTGCAGCATGGAGCAGATATTACAATCTCATGCGCACGTCGGCGGCTGTTGTCGCGTCTGGCCAGAGCCCGAAGAAGGACAACCCGGCCGTGTCCGAGCAGGACATGACCAAGGCTGCCTCTTTTGTGCTCCTCTCGGCACTATCCATCCCAGTCATCAGCACTTCCCGATCACGTGGCGCGCTAGTCGACGTCGATGAGGCGAGGAAGAACAAGAACTCCCGCCTGACCAATCTGCTCGGCATGACCCAGGCTCCCACCCGTGCCATTCTCTTCAAAGACGCCTTGAGCAAGGGCCTGCTAAAGAGGTGCCGACCTGAGATTCGCGAGCTTTATCAGATCCTGGAGGTCGACTTCCACCCACTGTCCATCTGCAAGCGTATCTCTCCCATTCTGGCTCAGATCGGTTCAGACCCCGAGATGGAGAAATATGTGTTGCCACTCCAGCAGGTCATCTTGACTCGCCTTTTCCAGCAACTGTCTCAGGTCTATGAGTCCGTGCAGTTCGAGTTCGTCTTGAATCTGGCCCAATTTCCCGAGCCCTTCAAGGTCACTAGTGGAACGATCGAAAAATTCATCATGAACGGCTGCAAGAAGGGTGATCTGGCCATCCGGATCGACCACGTCACTGGCGTGCTCACTTTCGACACAGACGTCTTCTCCTCCGCGAAATCCTTACATCCGGGCTCTACCACCGGAACCGCCGAGAACGAGCAGTCCGTCCAACGACTCCAGAGTACACCTGCTGAAATCGTCCGCTCCCAGCTTACTCGTCTCGCAAAGTCTCTCTACATAACCTGCCAATATGTCGATCCCACGTTCAACGAGGACCGTCAGAAGCTCAAGGCTGCCGCACTCGAGCGTGCAAAGGCTGGAGCTGAAAAGGAGCATGAGGACATTTTGGCTCGCAAGGAGATCATCGACAAGAAGAAGCAAGCCGCTTCCAGTGCGCTGGCTCAGAAGGAGAAGGATATGGCTCAGGAGAAGCGTCTTCGCGCTCAGCAACAACAAGCAGCCGAATCTAAGCGTCTTGCTGATGAGCAGAAAGAGCGCGATCGCCGCCGATTGGAAGCCGAGAAGAAGCGCATTCAGGATGAGGAAGCTGCCAAGGCTCTTGAAGAGTTGAAGCGTGGCATGAAGGGCATTGACCTCGGTGATATTGATCCGACCAATCTCGACAGCGGCACCATCCGTGCCATCAAGATCAACGCTCTCGAGAAAGAGAAGAACAAGCTTAGCGATACTCTCAGGACAACGGGCCGCCGCATCGACCATCTCGAACGTGCCTTTCGCCAGGAAGAGGTGAAGCATCTTAGCGAGGATTGGGAGGAGCAGCGCAAGCGTGACCTCGACGCTCACGAGAAGGCCAAGGAAATCACGCTAAAGGACGCCAAATCGAAGCACGAAGAGGATGTCGCTCTCAAGCGCCGTCTCAGCAGGCTCGTTCCCAAGTACGAGTCTTTCAGGACACAGATTCAACAGCAACGTAAAGCCGATTTCGACAAGCGTCGAAAGAACGCCGAGCGTGAGATGCAGCAGCTGATGGAGAAGCGCAAGAAGGAGTTCCGTGAGCGCAAGATCAAGGAGAGACGTGAGCGTGAGGAAACCGAGCGGAGGGAGCGGGAGGAAGAGGAGAGGGAAGCTCAGGAAGCTGCGGAGAAGGCTCGTGTGGAAGAGGAGAGGCGAGCAAAGATGGCTGAAGAGAAGGCACGAAGAGACGAGGAGAGGGCGTATGTTTATGCATTTCTCATATCAACCGCAGCGAAGCTAACAAATCTCAGAAAACTCGACGAGCAAGCAGCACGACAGCGTCAGCGCGAGGAGGAAGCTGAAGCCAAACTTGCGGCCAAGAAGGCCGGAGGCGCGCCGTCGCGAGGCTTCCCAGATCGTACTGCCGCTCCACCCGCCGAGGAGTCCCGTGGCGGCCCACCACGTCTCGCACTTGCAGGCAGCAAACCTACGTGGCGCGAACGGCAGGCAGCGAAAGAGTCGGGCGCCGCTGGCGGAGAACCTCCTGCCGCCGATCCCGCTGCACGTCCTGCACCTACCGCACAGGATGGTGAAGGTGCTGCTGCAGCTGCATCGACCCGAGGAGGCTACGTGCCCCCTGGAAGGCGAGGCGAAGGTGGCGGGGGAGCTCCGAGATGGAGTGAGCGACCAGGAGGCCGCGAGGCTGGTCGTGATGGAGGGCGTGAGGCAACCCGCGACCCTGCCCCGCCCCAAGACCGCTGGCGACCCCGTGAGAACAGCGGCCGTGGTGCGCCCGAGGCACGCGTGGAGAGCCCAGCGGCGCCGCCGAAGGGTGGATATAGGGCACCACACCTTCGCAACCAGGAAGAAGGCAGCAGGGAGCGTGGTGTAGGGATGGAGAGGGGTGGCAGTGAGCGTGATGCTCCTGCACCGGAGGTGCTGAAGAGGACGGGCGGCTATGTGCCGCCGCATCTGAGGAAGTAAAGTGAGTTCTTCCAAGGGGTTGCGTCTCTTTTGTGTGGTGCATTGGTATATAGTTTAGGGGGTGGGAGAGAATGCTCTTGAATTCTCGAAACGATACACTGCATTTCCTGCACTGGCTACTGAGATGTAACATCGACGAGTATTGCGAGTACTCCAAGCCCACGTTCGTCGAACGAGCTGGGCTGGCTGTGCCATTTCTATACGAAGAGAGTCGGTTGCTCAAAAGCGGACGCACCGTGAACGCCAGCGGACGTCTAACGCTCGGATAGAGATTGATCTGGCAATGTTTACAATCTCTACTTGAACGCAAATCCTCCAACACGTTCAGTACGGCGCGGTCACTCCAGCGAAACCGACTCATTTGTGTCTGGCAGATACTGGGGTGCCAAGCCAGCTTTCCAGTCCTCCGTGCTATGATAACGTGAAGAAAAGCGGCATCACGGAAGCACAGGCGAAGAAGGACCCAATAATAATGACCTCGAGCCGTTCCACCAACCAGTGCTTTTCCGCGTCGGAGCAAAGGAGAATGGACGTGTCCTCATCCGTCAGAGTAACGTTAACGTTTTGAATTAGCGTGTGGTGCGGGAGCGTGCGCCGTTGTCTGTTATGTACGGAGTACCAAGAAATCTCATCGCCCACAGTCCTCGGCCCGGTTCTTGATAACAACGATCAAAAAACTTGAAACCTTCCGTTGGTAAGCCAGCAAACGCGAGACTCGCGCTCAATTAGTTGCATCCAAACTCTGAGCAGACTCGCTCGACTGCTCCCTACCTTTAGCCAGTGAAAGACAGGTCCGCAATGTCCCCACACTCTGCCCTACGCCATCGGTATTGAAGCGCTTGTTCTACCCCGGATCCGCCGCGCTAAGCTAGAGCTTCTCTCCGGTTCCTGGACTTGAACCAACTTGAAGGCCTTTAGCTTCGCATCGCGCGTTCCTCGCCCGAGACCGACCTGCTCAAGCTGCCATCAATCAATCGCTCATTGCCAGCCTGCAACGACTGGCGCCATTGAGCCATGGCAACCATCCAACAATCCGTGACAGAGGCGCTGGTCGGCACCGAGCAGCCGGTCGACATCTCGAGAGAGTCCAGGTTGGCTTTCCTGAAGCATTCAAAGACAGATGACAAGACTGGAGAGCAGTATCTGGGAGAGGAAGAATTCATCAACGCCATCGCGCCTGCCAGCGAGGACTACGTGGGTATCCATCTCGTACATGGCATCAAACCCCGCTGACGACACACCCCTCAAAAGCATAAGATCAAACGCTCGCAATACGGCATCCTCTTTGAGGTCGCGGACCGCAGACACACCGGCAGGATCACCCTGCAAGACTGGAGCACTTTCGAAAACCTGCTGTCAAAACCAGACTCCGAGTATGAAATCGCTTTCAGGCTGTTCGACATTGAGCGGACCGGCATGGTCAAGTGGGACCACTTCATCCAACTCTACAACCAGAACAAGTCCCCTGACACGATACCCTTCAAATGGGAGGGAGACTGGGCATCGTTGTACCTTGGCATGAAGAGGAACAGGCACAACCTCACATACCCTCAGTTCTCGCAGATGTTGCGCGGCCTGCAGGGCGAGCGCGTCAGACAAGCCTTCCAGCACTTCGACAAGAACGGAGATGGATATATAGAACCGGAACACTTCCAACGTATCATTATGGACACCGCCGGCCACAAGCTCTCCGACCATCTTCTCGAGAACCTGCACACTCTCTGCAACATCTCTGCCGGCAGCAAGATCTCGTACGCAAACGTGCGTGCCTTCCAGAATGTGATCCGCGAGATGGACTTGTTGGAGCTAATAATCAGGAACGCAACACACAAGAGCGCGGACGGCAAGATTACTCGGACAGACTTCCTCAACGAGGCAGCACGTATCACCCGCTTCTCTCTCTTCACGCCAATGGAAGCAGACATTCTCTTCCACTTTGCCGGACTCGATGAGCCTTCAGGGAAGCTCGGCCTCGTCGATTTTGCAAAGGTACTCGACGCATCGTGGCAGATCTCGCATAGCATTTCAGCAGGAACGGGAGCGGCATCTGATCTGGCGGCCAAAGGGTTCGCCACGTCACGAAGCGTCCTCCACGACATCCTCGAGTCCGCCCACCACTTCGCGCTCGGCAGTATAGCAGGTGCTTTCGGTGCGCTCATGGTGTACCCCATCGATCTCGTCAAGACACGCATGCAGAACCAGAGAAACAGCCGTGTGGGCCACAGGCTGTACGAGAACTCGATAGACTGTGCGCGGAAAGTGCTCAAAAACGAGGGCTTCAAGGGACTCTACTCCGGCGTGCTGCCGCAGCTCGTTGGTGTGGCACCGGAAAAGGCCATCAAGCTTACGGTCAACGACATTATCCGCGGCAAGTTCTCGGATGCGAAAACGGGTCATATTTGGCTGGGGCATGAGATTTTGGCTGGTGGTGCTGCAGGTGGTGCGCAGGTGATCTTTACTAATCCGCTCGAGATTGTCAAGATTCGATTACAAGTCCAGGGCGAGGCGCTGAAGGCGGCGCCGGGTACGCCCAAGCGCTCTGCTATGTGGATCGTGCGGAATCTCGGTATCGTTGGCTTGTACAAGGGAGCGAGCGCGTGCTTGCTGCGCGACAGTATGTTCCAATCCGTCGCCACCCAAACCCGCCCATACATGCACACCAACTAACTCTCCGCCCAACAGTGCCCTTCTCCGCCATCTACTTCCCAACCTACAACCACCTGAAGCGCGACTTCTTCGGAGAATCGCCCAGCAAGAAACTCGGCATCATCCAGCTCCTGACCGCTGGGGCGATCGCGGGTATGCCCGCCGCGTACCTTACCACGCCCGCCGATGTCATCAAGACGCGTTTGCAGGTTGAAGCGAGGAAGGGCGAGGCCGGGTACACGTCCTTGAGACAGTGCGCGGGGAGGATATGGCAGGAGGAGGGCTTCCGAGCCTTCTTCAAGGGCGGACCGGCCCGCATCCTGCGCTCTTCACCACAATTTGGCTTCACCCTGGCTGGTTACGAAGTGCTGCAGACGCTCCTTCCCATGCCGGGCTCCGCGGCACATGACGCTTCAATAAGTCACACGGAGCCTGCAATCGGGCTGAAGGAGGCGAATGCGCCGCTGCCGTTTTTGAGGAGCAGGAACGCGCTGAAGATCATTCTGGATCTGGATGAGGATTTCGGGAAGCCGAAGGTGCCGGGTGGGAAGGCTTGGGTGGGGTTGCCGGGGTTTTCGAGGCCGTTGCCGGGCTCTCCGTAGAAGGCTGTGACTCGGGATGGAAAGGATCGAGGTGAGATGAAGTATATGTGATGGGTGGGTGAGTGGGTGGATAGACGCGAGTTTTTAAGGATTGCATCTGCCATTGCATCTGGAAGGTCGGAGTTACGCTCACTTGCTTGCTTCTCAGACATGTGAGTCCCTTGGAGATAGATGGTCTCTCATGGTTTTCATCTCGAAGACTTCAACTGCAGGAAGGTTCGCGGCCGCAAGGACGTCTAGATATAGATACGTACCACACCTAGTTTATACAGCAAGTAGAAGTACAAGTAGTCCCGTCTCCGATATCGAAATGCCTCTTTGTCTCCATAGGTCATGGTGAAAGGGAGCCGCAGCTGGGACCACGGATGCTGTTACTCTTGCTGTCGCGGATGTTTTTTTTGCACGAGCGACTTTGGACTTTGGATCTGACACTACAGGGTAGGGTAGCAGAAGGTACGTAACACCTCGAATTCTGTAGTCGCGAGCGGTAGCCTGCAAGCGATGTGCAGGGATGAGATCGGAAAACCGTTAATCAGCCGCAAGCCCTGCGCTACTTGGTCCGGCCCATGGGCGATCTGGCGTTCGGCCTGGAGATGGGGGGATGGGTAGCAAGTGGGTGTTTAATTGCGTGATTATTACCAGACGCTGGAGCGATGCTGTAGGTACGGAGATGACTCTCGTACAGAGTACTGTACTCCGTACCTCGATTGCAATTGTCAAGTATCAATTGTTACCGTTCAGCAATGTCCCTCACCATTGTGCTGGACTCCCCCCCTCTCCACCCCCGCCCCCTTCCTCCTCACTTCCTCCACAGCCAGGTGAAAGGAGATGGAGGTCGTAATCAGCGCCGTGTGCTGAGGCAAGGCGAGCAGACAAATGTTGGTGTATGTTGGTGTGCTGTGTGTCGTGGGTCGTGTGTCTCTTCCAACATCCGCCCTCGCTCTAGCCCCGTACGCCAGCTCAGCCACCATGCACCAGAACTCTCACCCAGCACAAGATCCTCGCAATCGCTGAGCGTCCAGAACAAACACACCAAAAATACGCCCCGGACATGTTCCCTCGACTCCAGCTGCCTTTCCCTTCCCACCCCTTTGCTTCGAACATCAGCTCTCCAGCACGACTGCTAAACGCTGTTCCCATCGCTCCGAATTCCTTACCATCATCCGCACCTTATCACTGTTCTTGTGTCAGCTTCACGAGCGCAACCCGCCCTGACAGAGTTGAGCCTCGCGAATCCCTGGAGACTCCGCCTTTTACCACCTGGACCAGCCTTTTTCCCGCAACACGACCACTTTCTCGCATGCGTAGCCTCACCTTCGTCCTCGAGTCGTCAATCAAAGCAAGAACATCCTTCCGCGCATCGGTTTTGCTGTCCGTCCCCGTCTTTGTTACCTTTTACCACAGCTCATTTCACCCTGACCCTCGAGTCATTTTGAGCCGCACTTGAGATCGGCGGGTCAAGCTTCCCGTGAGGCTCCGTCGTCCCACCTCGCTCCGTCGCAGGGTACGTCCGCCGATCTCGTTCATGCTTCTTGACACTATTGCTGCGTGCACATGAATGTTCAATTGAGTTCTTTGGGAACTTTTACCTCAACTTCTTCCCTCTGTCCTTCGTGTTTCATTGTGCGCTCTGTGCTATTTGTGTCGCTGTCTCGTTGTCGCTCTTCCTTCTTGTGCCTGCCTATGCAAGGCCACATCTACCCCTCCTTAATGACTATGCGCCGGCGAATCGCTGCGATAGACCGGCAAGGCTCAGCGAAGTCATGAACATCTACAATTGTCCTTGTCGTTCATGTCGAATTTCGTCATCTGTTGTCTCATACTCGGTGCCTTGTGTCGCATCCGTGATCGCGCAAGTCACAGTTGAGGTGAGGAGGCGCACTCGTGTGGGAACAATCCAGCTAGCTATAGGAATTCCTTCTATCCTTTCAAGCAAACGTCTCAAGCGACAACAGGACCTCCATCTTCTGCACTCTCCCATTTCAAACCGTAAGATCATGTTCGGGGTGTAGCCGCTGACTTTCTCATAGATCTTGAGCCCGCGAGCCAGCAAGCTGGCGTTGTAGTATTCCTCGGGATCATTCAGACCCCCGGGACGTGTCTTCGTCCGCTCTAGCCGAGCAGCAAGGACCGGATTCTGTGGTACCGTTTACTGCCATTGTTCTTGATACTAGGCACTCGGCCTAGTACATTATTCCAGCATATGTCCGCGTACTACGAAGACCACGATTACGACATTAGAGAGGAGCCTTTACTCGCCAGACAAGTGAGATCAACCCCATCGCCTTCACCGCCACCGTATATTCCTAGAGAGGCGACTCTTGGCGCGCAGCACAAGAGTTCAGATACGTCTTCGCGCCACAAGCGCCCTCATAGACCAGCGGCTCAAGCCACGCAAGGCGACGCCGTTTTGATCCATTATCTTGGACCGAACAACCCCGACGTTGCTTTGAAAGCTGCAACAATCCCATTGATCGATTCAGATTCTGACTCTGAAGCGGACGTGCTCCCAGAAGAGGACGTCGTGATGGCGGACGGGGGAGAGGGTTCAGACCCCCCAAATGAGCCTGACCCTGAACCTACTCTGGTTCAAGACCCGAAGCGACTCGCCGATACGATTGCGGTCGCACAGGCTGCGCAGCAAATTTTTGATAGTCAGGATCGGGATGAGAAAGAGCCCGTCGTCGACGTGAAAGAAGAAGTAGAAAGTGAGCAAAATCTTCCTGTGCGACTAGGTGAACCTTGTAGAGTCAGCACCTCGTCACAAGCGCGACGAAGCTCTCAAATAGATGGACACCACGCCAATGAACATTTCCCGCGAGAGGAAGCAATCAACGGGGCGGACAAGGACGGCATAATCGGACGCAGCGGCACAAGCTCAACCGTAACGAAGGCAGATTCTTCCGAACACCCAGCGATGTCACCCCGTCTTCTAGGCCACACCATTGACGGAGAACCGGAACAAAAACTCCCAGCAATGCAAACATCACACCCGGAAGGACCTTCTTCACCCGCCGCAGAGAGACTACCCGGCTTCAAGATCATGAAAGACATTGCCGAAACCACGGAGAAGGAGCAGTTAGAAGCGGCGAGACTCAACAATATCCGCCAGCGCCGAGGCCATTCATTCTCCTCTATTGCAGGCTCACCTCCTCAACTAAATAACCACTACTCCTCGAACGGATCACACAGGTCACCATCAAGTCAATTCCCACCACTAAACACTTCGTCTTTCGGCACACATAGCTCACCTCACCTCGGCGCGCATTCTCCTCTATCCGGCAGCAATCCCTACTACGCAGCGCGAAGACAGTCCCAAGCTTCCGACGCATATCCGCCCGCTCTTACATCCGCTTCAACCACCGAGAGCTATTCTAGCATAGACAGCACCAGCCCACTTGGCCCCACCGAGCACCACATTAGCATAGACGGAAACGCCATCATCCTCCCACCTCCCAGCGGTAGCCTCGCAGGCATCTCCCTCATTCCGCCACACGGACCTCCCAGCGGCTTCCCATGTGACTATCCTGGATGTACGGCACCGCCATTTCAGACCCAATACCTTCTCAACTCCCACGCGAACGTGCACTCGCAAAACCGGCCGCACTACTGCCCCATGCGCGGATGCCCTAGGTCGGAGGGAGGCAAAGGATTCAAACGTAAGAACGAGATGATACGACATGGGCTGGTGCATGACAGCCCGGGGTACATATGTCCGTTCTGTCCGGATAGGGAGCACAGGTATCCACGGCCGGATAATCTGCAGCGGCGGGTCTCGCCACATGACGATCAATTAGACATCTCGCTGATACATCTTCCAGACACGTTCGCGTACACCACATCGATAAAGACAAGGACGACGCGGCGCTTCGCGACGTCCTCTCACAGCGACCGGAAGGCGGCAGCCGCGGCCGTCGACGGCGGGGATGAAGTGATCAACTCGAATGCGAAGCCCGGGACGCTCGCTCACGCTCTCCATGTATTCTCATGTCTGCTTCAACTGGATCGGAGAATTCCTCCTCGGGACGGCGTTTTATCTGTAAATATCCCCATTTCTTCATTTTCTGAAATCGAGCTGGTATGCTTATAGGGTGGGCGGCTGGGATTACGAACATTTCAAGCGTCCTGGGTACAGGCTGTGGACTGCACTGGCAAGGAGTTGAGTGAGGTTAGGGACAAATAGGTCACGGTTTGTCACAGTCAACGGATGAAGGTGAACAAGCTCCACAAGCTGAATCACTCTATACGCCGCATGCAATACTCATTCCGACAAGCTTTGAAGTCTTTTCTTTGAACTCAAAACCCGGCGTTCCCTCGCGTCCACATATTCTCTCCACACTGTTGTTCCAGCATTCTCCCGCACCGTACGAACGCCGATTTGACGGCGGCTCGTCGCTCAAGAAATGCTCGTCGGCCCACTCGGACGCTGTGCTCGTGCTCAATGCGCACATCTCATCCCATCATCTCCCACCCTCTAGACACGCTCCCATCACTCCTCGCATCCCGAGCCCCATCTGAGTCCCCACTACCGCTCATGCTCGAACCCAACCCACAGGCAACCACACGCCCCACTCTTCCGCGCTCTCACCCGCGCGAGGGAGCTACGCAGCCAGGGGGTCATCGTTTTCCCCCTTTTCCCCGAGCGGCGCGCACGTCTCGCGCAGCTCCCCACAAGTAGAAGGAAGCGAGGTATGCGCGCGCTACGGGCTCCCTCAGAACGTCCAGGCCGCTGGGCAATCCGGATCTCTGAGGGAGGGACTCACGAGGGTGACGGGGCGGTACGTGACCCATGCGCAAAAAGTGACATTGTGCGACTTTTGTTGGGACAGACGGTGTTCTTCTCTGAGCCGCCGCCGCCGCCGCAGAAGGGATGCGGATTCGTGGTACGCGAAGGATGTGAGGGTGAATCTCCTGCTTGGGAAGTGTGGGTTGTTCGACGTGCGATGGGCACCTGCTCCTCGGTCGAGGAACTGTTTCGGTCAGGAGAGTAGATCGCACCGGATTTGAGAAGAAGAGAACTTCACTAGCTTAGATGGGTTTATTGTGTTGGTCGGTGGGCGTATCGGTGTTGAGTATTCGTGAAGGTCTTTTTTTTTTTTTTAAA
>Ga0181469_100530_pt1 | contig 14428 bp, 7 predicted proteins | sample InSIn2SAF170_2_FD_119081 | JGI IMG/M metagenome (GOLD analysis project Ga0181469, IMG submission 119081) | Clean room microbial communities from NASA Spacecraft Assembly Facility at Jet Propulsion Laboratory, Pasadena, California, USA -... ... | reverse complement strand
CATAGTCGGGCTCTCGTTTTCTAAACCTTCGCTCGTCGACCAGATTGGGAAGTTCTTGTTGCATAAGTTCTTCGATTTTTGCAATAGCCATCTCGAGGCCTTCTTTCGACGTGCTCGTTACGTGAAGATAGAGTGGTGGATTCTGAGTTCATTAGCTTCAGCATCTCATTGCTGCTTACTTGTACTCACAGCTGCAGTTGCCATTGATTTGTCGGGGTAATATGATCCTCGCGTTGTGACATCTTGAAAGTGTGAGCATAAGTCCTAGATAACAGTAATATTGATAGGTAGCGTACCGGCGCCAGTTTCTTCTTTGATCTAAATCACGCATTTGAGGTCAGCAGCTGCAACATTTGGAATTCGTGCTAGATGAGTAGCATGGTAAGCTTCTGCATTCTAAGCACATATGGAACAAAAAGAGTATGAAGCTCATGCAGATAAGCGGGACGGAAAAGCGGGACGGAAAAGCCTGAAATATCAGCATAGAACAAGGAGGAATTACCATCTTTTGTGTTGAGCCTTTAGTCAGTGTGTATCGATTTCTCAAATCATTAACCTCGACATCCTTGATATAGTCACCATCTGCGATGTACACTTCGCCGTCAAGCTGGCTGGTACTATTGTTTTCTGGTGCAGTCGATTTAGTCGGTGGCGGGGTAGAAGTGCTCGAGGATTGGATTGGGGGAACGTCAACATGTTGGATGCCTCGTCGTGCTTCGATTTGCGCATTGATCTTTGCAGCGGCTGCAGCAGCCGCAGCCGCAGGGTCGACAGGAGTTTTGGGCTTTGAGTCGATCGAAGGACTTCGAATTGATTTTGACAAAGGGCTTCTGCTTCGTCGCGACTCGGAGTTCCTCGAAACAGGTGAGCGCGATCTGCGGTCGAATCTAGAAGTCTTTCGAGGTTCAGGTTCTGTTTGGTCGAAACGCGAGCGCTTCCTGGGCGCGCTTTCTTCCGACATCGTGACCCAGTCGGTGGACGAACACAGGTTGTGCGAGTTGTGAGATAGATCCTTGTGAAGGCCCCAACAATACTCGAGGGAGTACCGAGTATTGAAAGGTGAGGACACAATTTGAGGTGGAGCAGGACAAGTAGTGTGGTGAGACCATTGCCGGAGTTTAAGCGCAAAGAGTAGCATTGTGTTTAGGTAGTGACCTGAGCATCACTGCTTCATTTACTATCTGCTCACTGTGTGTATATACTCAACGCCCGTTGTATTTGTGGGTTGACTGCGATGATATCCTTAAGACGTGAAGCAAACAAAGACGTCATACACACAGCTTGGTCCAAAATAATGTGCAGGGTGTCGTTCAAACTCCTTATCAAGCATGATACTATGAGATCTATACATCCGCGTTACAGCAAAAGACATGGTATATGTGAATGGGTCCTGTGTCGTCAATGGGGGTAAGGTTTTGTCCTCTAATATGAGTTTGTTGTCAAGATTGTTACATAGAAAACCATGGCTGGCAATGACGAATCTGTCCTCATAACTGTTGTTTGCGATGCACTTTTCCTGCAGCCGGCACAAGCAGAACTTGAAGCATTAAATCATGAAAGAGTTGCTCAGCAATGGTTGTCATTGTTTTGATTGCCTGCCAGATCTCCCAAAGCAGAATGTCAATAGAGCCATATCTCTCGGGTCGTCCTCATCAAGCTTTCCCTGGCCTGCAGGTTGCTATTATGTATATAATGGTGCTCGATTGAGGCGAAAATGAGCAACAGTGTTTGCTGTTTGTCAAATATCCCGAGTGCTCTCCGCAATGCCCTCCCTCAAGGCAACCACCTGCTTCGTGATCCACTCCTGTGCAGTAAACTCCTCCTGCTCATCACCTTCATTGATCGGCGGTATATCCCCTCCCTCGATCCTCTTCAAAACACAAGCATTCTCTGGTCTGACAAAATACACAACACTATACCTCGGTAGAAGTCCTTGCATGCTAGGCGCTGGCACGACGCGATGTCGACCAGAGCATAATACGCCGCCAGTGAATTTCACAGCAGCATCACCCAGGTTGATGATAGCACAGCCAGGCTTGGGTTCCACCCACAACCACTCTGGTCTTGATGATTCGTCTGTGCTCGCCTGCGGGTCCACGATATTATGGAAGTTACCACGAGACGCTTCGGACCAAACCTGTAGTCCGCCTAACCAGTTGAAGAGTATTGTGATAGTGCCGAAGTCAGTGTGGCCGGGTGTCTGGATCTCGGGGATGGACAGGTTCGGCGAGATTCGTGGTGGGCCCCGAGTCATACGGACATGATCGCCTGATGGTTCCGTAATACGGTGCCTGCTGACAAAGACATCGGGTGGTAGATTGAGCTTCATCGCGAGGATGCTGAGGATTTCAAGACCAACTCTGTGGCACGAAATCTGGAAGTTACCGAGCAGTGCTCGAGCCGATGATGTCGTCAAGATGGAGGGAAGTTCGATCGGTGTGCGCGTTGGTGTTTCAAGAATATCGTCCTTTGAGCAATTGAAAAACTCTGCAGTGTCTGGAGTGCCTGTGGCATCAGTCTTGGTCAGACCTGCTTGTTTGTAGCTTTTGGTTTGTCAGAATACTATGTAGGTAGCAAGGTTTTGTCATCATACCCAAAAATGGTTGTACTTGACGATCCAAAAGCATATTTAACCTTCTCTTCATGTGGAAGTTTGAAGACCTGCTCGGCTAGTCGTCCTATTTCTTCGGCTTCGGCTGAGAGTGACTGTGCATGTGTGTCTTCGAAATTGAGGTAGAAGAAGCCTCGAGTTTTGCATACCTCGAGCAAACGTGCTTGTTCAGATTCATTCCCTGATCCTAGCTTTGCAAGAGAAAACGTCTCAAGTTGAACACATCTCTCATTGCCGACAGGAAAAGGAGGATATGAACGAGGTGTAAACTCTCTTGGCGCACTTCTGTGTGTTTCGGAATGGTCCATGGTCAAAGGTGTATTCGTTAGGTTGAGTTCTGTACGTCTTCGATGAGATTCGCGATTGAATGTAGATTTCTGCTTCCACAAGTGCAGAGTATCAGCATGAGTACCTTTTAGGATTCAACTTAGTAGCAGGAACACGTGCAAAGCTACCAGCCCTGTTTGTCAAACGATGTCTTACATATTTCACATAGAACTCGATAAATGATGGAGGCAAAGAAATCATGGTTGAACAAGGGCTCGGGAAGTAAAATGGCAATGGCAATCTTTCCACGAACAGCATATCACATTGTCGATGGTTGTTCCCTGGCAATATTGACATGTATATCAACGGCTTGCAAGAAAAGCATATCAGACCGATGATGTGTTGTAAGCCACTGTCTGACCCAATGGTGTCAGCTTATGGGGCAGGGGAGTAGTGACTAGACCTGGCGGATCAAGAGAAGTCGTCCAGTAACCCAGCGGCAATGCCCAGCATGGGTGCTATGACCGATTCCTGTCAATTCGTGAATCCTTCTTTATGTTTGCGTTTCATGTGCAGGAGATAGGAGGAGTAGGTCGAGTTTGCAATCGACTGATCAGATTGTTCCTAGATACTTACGGCTGCGATAGTTTCGTACAACATGTTCATCCAATAGACAGAGAAACACAGGATCGAGAATTGAAGGTCGTTTCTTGATCGTTCGTTGACAGCAGTGCTGTGAGATTCTCAACAGTAAGAAGCTGCAGTTGTTGTGTCAGGTCAGGCATTTTGCTCAGATTTGAATCTACAGTGGGAAGCAGTGACATTGGTGTGTACAACGTGCTTATACGGTCGAAACAATCATTCTGAAACAGCAATCCAAGCTTTTTCGAGTGTTGATATCCAGATTTTGTAGGTGTTCGTACGTGTAGAATTACAAGACGCATCGCCCACTCCACAGCTACTTTTCCTTGAAAGTCCGAAAAAGGAAATCATCGCGTTAAGTAAGCAATTGAGCTAGAATTTACGAATTAACTTAGTAGAGTAAGCGCTTAGTAATGCCTTCCCGATGAGCTCTCTAAGACAAAGTGCATGTGCTTTTTTTATAATGTGAAATAGAAAGATAAAGTACGTATATTGTTGTCTGGTATGAGATGCAAATTCTGATCCTATGTACATACACACCCAGCAATGTAGGTGTCGCTTCTAGAGAAGATTTGCTATCGCCTTTCAGAAATGGCCCCATGAGCGGGAGTACAGTGCAAGGTACACAGAATTGTTACTCCGCGACTGTACCTGTCACAAGTGGAAGGTTGACCGAATAAGCAGAACATGCCATACAGTACTCCGTAGTAGTACATTACTGCATTGGGCAGCTGTGTCCACGCGTGGAAAGTGCAGGTGCCTACCTAGGTACTGTAGATGCACTTGCTCCATATCGAGAAATCAAGAGGATGCCCCGCGGCGACTGCCACCACCGCCTACAGCATTTAGGGTTAGGGTTAGTGAGCTAAATCGAAGTTTCATCGCTCGAGGATTCAGCTCCGTACCATTACAAATTAAACCTTATCACAGGGGCGCGGCGGAATTGGTGAGGTGCTGCCAAGACAGCGAGGCCAACACCTTCCAAACGTTGTTCATCATGTCCGCCACTGCCGGGCGGACACCACTGCTTTCCCACGCCAATCCGACATCAATTCATGCTCTCATTACTTCACCAAACGGATGCTTTGTCTGAGCACGATATGAGCACGATACCTCAACTGCGGTTATTGGTCAACGGAGGGCTAGTTGAGGTAAGTGCATGACAGTAATAGCTATTTGGGAGTCGCCACTACTATGCACGTCTTTCATTCGGCAATTAGTATGATGTTCGCTTTCAATAGTTTACTACTCTACTGTTCTTCCTCGACCCACCTTACAGTATAAGTACTCTATGAATATCTTCTGTTATCAGCATTGGGAATTTCTTTTCTTGCTTCTCAGTCCGGTCCTATCCAAAACCCCTTCTGCGAATACTAATTGAATACAACTACCGAAATGCGTCTACTCTCATTGACGATTTTGCTCTTCGGAGGCACGAGGTAAGTTGTTAATCTAGGCACGGAAAGATTTTATACAAAGTCTCCCTTCTAAAAATGATAGATGCTGACAATACCTAGTGTCCTAGCAGGCCACAATTGTGCTTGTACAGAAGGAGGTAGTCGGTACACTCAGAATGCGCTCAAGTTGACGTCAGGCTGTTGTTCTGAAATGGTCAACGGGTGTAGTATTAGTATCCTCGGAGGAGTAACTTTACGAACCCAGGACGGCGCAGCTCATGTAAGTCTTTCCCCCTCTAGGACTAGAGAGCAGATTCTAAGTGTGGCTATAGTGTACTACTAGTAAAAGCATTGGCAAAAACTGTCTTGATGAAGAGGCATATGTTTCATGCTGTAAGAGAGCAGGTTCAGACGGTGCTACGTGCTGGTCCTGATTATCCTACTGTGGTTTACGGCGCCGGTGCAGTCTTCCTCAGATGTCACGATTCGATCTTGATCATGAAACATCAGCACGCACCAAGGATCCAAGACATAGGGTTAGGCGATGTCAACACGCGAAGTGACTTGTTGCCAGAGCAAGTATTCTCGCACAGTGTTAGTCAATCACGTCGCAAATGATGATAGCTTTTTATAAGCTTGTTTGTTATATCTCGCCTGCTGAACTTACATGCTCGTTTTTCGATGATTCCTCCTACTAAGCAATAATTACCTCAAACATCGCTAGCCTTCGCCATCAACTACGAGATAGTTGTCCTTCTGTGCGTGATCAATTGTTGGATTCGTGCATATCTATTACAGCAGTCTTCTCATCCATTCCATCATTGAAGCAATGAGCACCGCTTGTACCTTAGGATACACAGCAGCTAATATATACACCTTCATCAAGACAGCTGAATGAAGTAGAAGAACACTACAACCGCACATCAAAGTCCTGCCTCTAGGAGTTTTCACCGTATTCTACGACCCTAATACTGTGAATGTACTATAATGTACATCGTGGAAGTGCATGTAGCCTACCGTACCTACCTGTCCGATCGGCTGTATCCGAACCCTGAGACCCTCCTTCGCTAATACCTCATCCGACGAACCGTCATACATTAGACTTGACAGCCACTTCGAGCAGTGCTTCTTATGTCCATGTCAAGGCCTCATAAAACATTTCATGCTACCCCTTTGCGCGAAAACGCATCGCATCGCTCGTACGATTGGACCCCACAAATAGAGAACGACAGGCCGAAGCAATTCGCGGCTGCCTTGACAAGAAGCCGGGGCGCATCTGGATGGACGTCCAGACGACCTTTTCAACACACTTGTCGTTACCAGTTGCCAAAACTAGCACACAGTTTACTCAATGAAACACCGACTTGAACAGCTCAAGCACGGTGCCATAGGTCATTAATTCCGGCGTCGAAAGGAAGGATCGCATTCTTGAGTCAGAGAGCATACAAGAGCAGTGTCGGCATATCCGTGCATGTGTCGGCAGTTTCCAGAAGTACAGTACGAATTCAACAGTGCACGTTGGAGGAACGTTGGCATTGCCGGAGCAACACCTCTTTCGGGTTCTGCCGATTTGTTAGTGATGTTGCACTTCCTTCAACCGGCCTATCTGGCAAGGTGAGATGGACCCGAATGCTGACTCGAGACGAGCAAAGAGCACCTTTGTCCACCAGCAGATTAGCTAGCGAGGGATAACACCGCACTCCGCTCAAATTGAAACCTTGGCAGACAGGACTCCATCACCATCATGGGCCGCTTCCCGAATGTGAGTACCGCGTATCTGATATTTTCATTGATGGTTGTTCCAGAATCGAATTGCCGAGCTTGAAGTATGACCTTTGAAAGAATCCATCAGCCCACCTCCGACTGACTTGCCGTGGCGGCGCGTCGGGGTCTCCACTAGCAGATACCGACATCTGACCGGCTTCCGTCGGGTCGGCTTTCGAAGCTGTGCTCGGTGCCAAGACCCTTCACCAACATCAACAAACTTAGAAGCCAGAAATAGACTAAACGGAATAGTAAAGCAGGGTTTGCGCCGTGAGCACCCAGTTGTTGTCTGACGATACACTGTCCAAGACGCGTTCGTGCTCAAGCAAAGGAAGTCTGTGGACTGACTACAGGCCAACGTGGTCACAACTTTCAAACGAGTCCTCAGGCCATCGGACTCATGGTGGAGGGCCAGGATCATGTCGTCCATCGGCACGAAAACCGCTCCAGGAGCGATGCCAAGTAACGCCAATGCTCGCCCAGACCGGAACATCGACTCGCTTGACGGTTTAGACTCGTCGACGGGTGAATCATGCTTCCTCAACCAATGAAAATCTTTGGTTGAAGGACCTTTCGTCAAGCATGACTTACCCCACCAGCTGCGCTGCAGTCATGTCTCTTGGCAGAAGGAATTGGTGTTCTATGGAGAACGGGGTCTCCATGGTCTATTCCAGACCTTGCAATTAGAAGCCATAGCTCAACTACCGTGGGGAAAGAGGCGCATATTCGTTGGAAGAAACCGGCAATCGAGGTTTTTTCACAGCGGTATGTTTGAATCAAAACCGAGAAACCATGATTTTGTATAAGACTTGTCCAAGACCTGGACTGAGGGCTTATCTGTCTTATGCTCATTACCAGTTTCAGCTGTTTGCAAGCTCGAGACTTTGACTTTCCCCAAACTATAGCGACTTGTCATTACTGGATTAGAAACAAACGCTACAACACCACATTCCGTTATTCGCACCTGGCACACCAGGTAAACAACCACCATGGGTGCTGGAAAGAAGCCTACAAACATCTTCAAGATTTCCCTGGGCGACGACCCACGGGAAGTCAACAACTGGCGACTATGGTTCGCTGTCTTCTCTTTCGGTCTCATGGGTGCCGCTCGTGGTATCGATGAAGGCCTCATCTCCGGAACCTTCAACACTAAAGATTTTCAAAACTTGCTTCACTTCAAGAAGCTTTCGACCACAGAATATGCAAATGTCAAAGGCAACGTCAGCGCCATGGTACAGATTGGCAGCGTGCTAGGTGCATTAGTTGCTTTCCTTGTCACAGATCGAATTGGCCGTCTCTGGGCTACCCGACAGCTTTGCCTTCTCTGGATGCTTGGTATTATCATCTTCATGGCTAACAATGGCAACCTTGGAATGGTCTACGCCGGCCGCTTCATTGCTGGAATTGGTATTGGCGAGACTACTGTTGTTGCCCCCGTCTACATCGCTGAGATTGCCCCAAAGTCGATCCGAGGTCTCGCGATCTGCGTTTTTTCGGGCTCCGTGTATGTAGGTATCATGCTGGCTTACTTCGCAACTTGGGGCTCATCTCTACACATCAATCAGAACACCCGGAACTCGTGGATCGTCCCATCATCTCTGCACATCATCTTCGCTGGCCTAGTCTTCATCCTCTCTTTCTTCAACTACGAATCGCCTCGATACCTTGTCAAACGCGGTAAGATCGAGTCTGCCACAAAGAATTTGTCGCGCGTCCGCAACTTACCTGAAGATCACCTTCTCATTCGACACGAAATCAACGAGATCGCTAGGCAGCTTCACGAAGAAGAAGAGGCCACACTTGGTGCTGGCTGGTTTGGATACATCAAGGAGATATTCTTGATAAAGGAGAACTGCTACCGCATTTTCCTCGGTCTGTTCATCCAATTGATGTCACAGTGGTCAGGGGCAGGCAGCATCACCGTCTACGCTCAAGATTTCTTCGCCCTTCTCGGCACGACCGGCCAAAACGAGAAGCTCTACGCAACGGCCATTTTCGGTGTCGTCAAATTTATCTCAGCTATCTTCTGTGCATTCTTCCTCGTCGATGTGATTGGTCGAAAACGCTCTCTCACCATCGGTATCTTCTTCCAAGCCATCGCGATGATCTACATCGCTGCCTTCCTCACCGCAGTTCCAGATCTCGATAAGAAGGGCTTCAAATTCACTTCATCTCAGAAGTCAGCCTCACTTGGAGCCATTGTGATGATTTATATAAGTGGGGCCGGCTGGGCGCTAGGCTGGAATAGTATACAATACCTCATCAACGCCGAGATCTATCCTCTTCGAATCCGCGCCATCTGTTCCTCACTAGTCATGTGCTTCCACTTCGTCAACCAGTACGGAAACTCCCGGGCCGTTCCGCAAATGCTCCTTGAGCCCCACGACGGCGGACTAGGCCCGGCAGGCACATTCTGGGTATTTGCCGTCGTTACACTTCTCGGTCTTGCCTTCGCCTGGCTATTCATTCCTGAGACTGCGGGTCTAAGTCTTGAGAGTATGGACTCGCTGTTCAAGCTGAAGTGGTACCAGATTTGGGCGGATGGGACGGGCTCATGCGAAGGAAGAGGAGCAGAGGGAGCTGGAGAGGATGCTTCAGGAGAAGGAAGGGGGTGTTGCGGAACAGCAGGTTGAGATTGTGGGGAAGAGAGATGAGCGAGTTTAGGTAAGTGTGTTAAGGGTTAAGTTGAGGTGTGCCCGATTTCAGCAATATAGATTAGCAGTTTGAGTTATGATGATCGTTATATGGAAGCGATTCTATTTCTTCTTACTAAGCGTTTTACTTTAAAACCATCCTGTGTGTTAACACTAGTTAAAGGATGTAATTCTGTTGTTCTTTGCTGAAGCTTCAGTCCAGGTATTGTTCTGCTTGCTGACCGTGTAGGGTAAATAGTACGTACACTTTCTACTATAATCGTTTAAGGCTGACTTCTAAAATAAGTGAGCTAGAACAGACTAACTATAGGAAATCAGACTCAATAGATATTGGACTGAACAAGTAGTAGTATAGTAGAACATGAATCTAAGATACTCGTTACGGTATAGATACAGCAAAGATTAATCACCTATATATTACTATCACCAGATTGAAATCGTCGAACACGTACTCAGCTAACCAGGAACAGACAACACCGTGCTTTCACAATCGGAACGTCCAAAGGACTGCGCTTCCTTGGAGGAACTACACCACCTCACTATAACTCCTGTCCCCCACCAATAATTCCATGAAGTATTAAGCTCAATACCTACAGGCCAGGACCACTCCCGCGAAAACCTAAGCAGTGGTACCGAAAGGAGAAGTGCACCAACTCTAGGCGGTCACATTATGCCCACTCAGGGGCGAGACTAGCATAAGAGAAATAATGGGTGGACTAAGGTACTATAGATCGATACTATACTGCTATTTCGCAGCTTCGATGAGCTATACTAGAGCTATACTGTAGTACAGTACATCTATCATCAATCCGGATAGTATTGTATTGGCCCGCTTCTTATTCCAAGACGCGATACTCAGCTACCTGACTTAAGAGGATGTTAAGGAGGTGAGTAGCTCCTCTAGACTCTAGAGTCAGCTGCCAGCACAATCCTGAAGAAGGGGTTGCCGAGTGTGGTGTTGGCTTTGGCCAGCCTCTGAGAAGTGGATGTAGGATCGATCACGCTGGCTCTAGTGGTGGGGTCATACATAACGATAAGGGCCGTGAGCGTAGACTGGAGGATGGAGAACTGGTGGATATGGAGAGAGTATATGCCGTGATTGGTGTCAGTATTGATGTGGGATGGTAAATGAGTACTGGGAGGGAACAGGGGTTTATGTATATGTACTCATTGTATGTATGGAAGAGTGTTTGTTAAGATGGTCAAAGTCCGCTCCACTGTCCTTCCAGATATTAGAATATGTAGGAAACCACAGTGCACTACCCGTAGGCAGTGCTGTCAGTCTTAGTATGATGAGGTGAAGAATTGCTTGAAACAATGGAGTCACACGCATGTATAAAGGAGTTGAAGATGTGTGGTCAATATCTGTATTACTATCCATTCGTTTACTCATATATAAAGGGAACCACACTATACTATGCATAGTCAGTGCTGTTGACCTCGATGTGATAAGGTGAACAATCTCTTGGAATGGATTAAGCCCCATGCATGCACAAAGGAGTGTTTGTAAAGATGTCGTGTCAACATTTATATCAAAGGTCACTCAATTATGCTTCAGATGAAAGGCGATGCATCCATCTGTTTGACTGTATGCAAATGTAGTCGTTTGTATGTCAATTAGCGTGTGAAGGTCGTTGACAAAGGCGCACCAACATCCACCACCACATTGACCACTATAACATACCACTTCACACTAGTCCAAAAGCTCGCTGTCTTTCTCTGTCATCATCTCCTTGGAAAAGATTGTCTAAATGGCAGAGCTTCTGCGGCGCATAGAAACGCTCAAGAAGCATGGTAAGATGAACGAGAATCTTACCGCGGAAACCGATCCTGATACCGGCGATGTTACCATCCACAAATACATACCTCTGACCGGACCCAAGCGCGCAACTCCGTGTATATCTGAGCTTCTCACGTTATACACTTTTCAACCTGACAATCCTCCGCTGAATGGTATGGTTGATTTATCGAGAGTGATGGTCCAGATTCCTGAGGACGGCACGCTTGAGGACACGCTCGATGGATTTGAAGCGTTCATGGCGGATATCACAGCGACGTATGTCAGAGTTGCGGACACATGGCTTGGAGCCATGAGACGTATTGCGAAGATGAGCGAGACGAAGGAGGAGAAAGATTCTGTTGTGAAACTGACGACTGTGGAAACTGCTGTGGAGGATAAGCAGGTAGAAAACAAGGACGGGGAGAGGAGGGTAAATGGCGACAGGAACATGGACAGGGACGCAGATAGGGACGTGGGTGGGAACGAGAACAGCAACGAAAACGGGGAGGTGGACGAGGACAAGGACGAAGAGGACGATTGGAAGGAGCCGACCTTGACTGAACAGTGTCAGAGAATGTATAGGGAGATAAACGATGTGCTCAAGAGACGGAATCTTGCTGCCGCCGAGGGAAGATGGAGGCATTGGGAACAGTTGGCCGGTGCAGAAATCATTATGAGAGTGAGACACATGTGGTGGATGGATCTTGATGAGAACAAGCCTTGTTAAGAAGCTTCGAGTGCATCAAACCATGTTTGCTGGAGTCTTTCGAGACACAAGGAGGAGATTTTGCAGTTTGTGCCGTGGTTGCAAGGTTGGATTGAGCCATGGAGGAACTTCTTGTCTTCTGGATTTTGAAAGACACTGATGGAACGTACGCCAGGAACAGCTGAGCTGCTCTATCTCTCTGCTGACAATCTGGGTGGATGGTGGCAGTTGTGTTGGGTACAGCAGCACAAATACGCAGATTGGACGATGTCTGACTGACAAGTTGCAGCTGATTGGAAACTTTCCCCAGCAATCTCGTCCCGCTCCTGCTTAGCTTCCTTAGCCAAGTTCCACCAGTTTACAGCCAATCAGCATCTGTTTTTTCACGAGCTAGTAGCGTGTATGATTCGTGATTTCCGCGAACCACCAAATGCTCGCGTAGGACATAGTATCCAATAATACGAAGGTTAAGGCTTACCATGAAATCTTCCTCTCAATCACTGATATACACGGAGAGTCCAGCAAAACTCGCACTTCAAGATCTCCTCCTTTTCATCCGCATCACATTCGTCTGGCCGCCCGCCGCTGGCATACCCAGTACCATTTTTCCATTCTTTCCATTCTTCTCTGGCAGCCTTGACGAGCTCTATCCAAGCTACGGCAATCTCAAGGCAGTTTTTCTCCATCTGATTTTGATTGTGTTACAAAGCTTGTTCCTGATCACGCTCATACCAAGCATATTGTTCGGCATCCCAATATTGCCACTGTTATGGACTCCAGTCTGTGTCGGATGGGTTTTCGGCTTCATCCTTGCAAATAGGTACTTTTGTATACTTCTGAACGGGACGAAACGGCACTATCAATCTCAGATATGGCGCGAGGATTGGCAAGAACACGACGATGAAAGATGGATATTCATTAATGGCGTGGCTGTAGGTGACCATTGGATGCAATCGAACCTGGACAAAATAGCCTTGACCTTTCGAAGACGTGTTCATGGCATCCACAACCAGACAAGGGGCATCATTTTCGATGTGATAGAATGCATCATACAGAGAACGTTCGGGTACGCAACACCAGACATCAGGATCGCCTACAAAGATCTGCTTGACACGATCGAGGAACAGGGAGAAGATGGCAAAAGTCGTTGGAAGAAGATCGTACTGATCCTGCACAGCCAAGGGGCTATAGAAGGCGGATTGGTGCTTGATTGGTTATTTGCATCGGTGGAGAGGAGTCTTTTGGAGCGCATTGAGGTGTACACATTCGGCTGTGCCGCAAACCATTTCAACTCCCCTGGCTCCGAGGCCAAATCAACGTTTCGGAGGTATGCCAATCAACTTACGAACGAAAAGCAAAGTGAACAGCGAGTAATCAAGCACATCGAGCACTACGCCAATCTTAAAGACTATGTGAGCCTGTTTGGGATCCTACATTTCAGACCAATACCCCACGGCGCGCAGCACGTAGACGCCTATGAGAGAAAAGGAACTGTGAATATATATGTGGGACGACTGTTCGCAAGGAAGGGTGGAGGACACCAGATGAACCGAAATTATCTCGATAGTTATTTTGCTATGGACCCTGAGCTCAAGGAAGTGCTTGAGGACAATGACTTTATGAGCAGCGAGCTCAACGAGGAGCTATTGGGAGAGTACGATATCGCCAGCAGAATGTCAGAGCACGACACATGGGCAAGTCCAAGGAACGCTACTAACGAGGAGGGAGGAAGCACCAGGCAGGTGAAAAGCGCAAGTCGCTTGTGGTGCTACAGAAATGGCGGGTCCCCTGATGCTTGATATCGTGATGAAATGGTCAGCGATGGCAAGCAATCTTTGAGCACCTGCCATCACACCTAGCGCACGGAGAAAGGACATGCTGTACTCCAGGAGCACGTTCGTGAGCTGTGACTGAATGACACGTTAGCAAGAAAAAACCTCTACCAAATCGTGTCTTCTCAAGATCTCACCACATCGGCAGGGATACGGGAATCAACGCCGTGTCAGCTCCGATCTCAACACGCAACGGGCTTGATGTCAGTCCAGATTCGCAGCCCCCACCCTCACTCGCAGATTGTATACTGTACCGAATCGTTATGAAATATTTGTAGAAATAAGGCCAACGCCATGAATGTATTAATGCCTCCCAAGATAATGTTCTTTTAGAGTCTACGTGCAAACTCTGAAGACGTGCGAATACAGTAGATACTGTACTTGAACTCATCCATTGGTGGGGAAGTGGATGCATAATCCATTTGTCTCCAAGAAAACATATTCTCCATCAGACAATGTTTCGTATCGATTGCGGCAGGCACTTCTCATCCATCGGCAAGCACGACGAAGCGCGGGGAAATAAAAACAAGCGACTTCGGTATGCTTCAAAATATCCACGCGTTGCAATCTTGACACCGTGAAACATTCTGACCAGACACACAATCATGGGTTCTATTCCAACGGCGGCAGATGCTGCTACAACAGAACCGCACACTCGCTCATCTCTCTTCCCCACAATCTCAACCTGCTGTTCCGCAACACCCCCTTCCTTCTCCTGAAGCATCCTCTCCAGCTCCCTCTGCTCCTCTTCCTTCGCATGAGCCCGTCCCATCTT